>Ga0169931_10000705_pt1 | contig 55712 bp, 33 predicted proteins | sample Kivu_15m_20L_FD_129675 | JGI IMG/M metagenome (GOLD analysis project Ga0169931, IMG submission 129675) | Freshwater microbial communities from Lake Kivu, Western Province, Rwanda to study Microbial Dark Matter (Phase II) - Kivu_15m_20L... | ecosystem: Environmental > Aquatic > Freshwater > Lake...
GCAAACGGGCCGCCTCGCAGGCATTGCGGATCGCCTGGGTGATTCAAATGCTCAAGGTTTTCGGGTGACAGCCTTCGAAGGCTGCGGCCTGAGATTCCAATTTGCGTTAACTACATACTCCCGGCCCGCGGATAAGATCGGACGCACTTTGGCGGCGCCCTCATGCCAAATATGCTGTTTCCGTTGGGATTGTGGGCGAATTGCCCGGCAACCCGCCCAACCCACGGATCCGCGATTCACCGGGATTCAGCAGGGCTTGGCATCATTTCGGCGCCCTCTTTGGCCGGACCGGTTTGAGCGATTCCTTCTTCGCCGGTTCCGGCTTCGGGGCGTCCGAAGGCGGCTTGCCGGACCGGTCGGTCGGCCACGGTGCCCGAACCTCCTCCAGCCACTGGAGCAGGTCCTTGAGCAGTTCGTCGCGCTTGGGCGCGGTCGCGGCGACGTTCTTCCGTTCGCCTTGGTCGGTCATGAGGTTGTAGAGCTCGACCGCGTTGTTGGTGGCCATTGCGGCGCGACCGCCGTCGAGCAGCCACTCCTCGTGGAACAGGTGCAGTTTCCAGTCGCCTTTCCGGATGACGCTCACCGGCCGCGTGCGGAAGATCGGGTCGCGCCCACGGATGACCGGCGTGTCGAGATAGCCCGGGAAATGCCAGAACACGGCGCGGCGTTGCAGCACCCGTTCGCTGCGAAGCACCGGCAACAGGCTTTCTCCGTCGAGGGTAAGACCGTCCGGCACGGACGCGCCGGCGGCGTCCAGCAGGGTCGGATACAGGTCGATCTGGGTGACCGGGATGCCGCTGCGGGTGTTAGGACGGATCACGCCGGGCCAGCGGACGAAGAGCGGCACCCGGATGCCGCCTTCGTAGTAGCCGCCCTTGTTGCCGCGCAATGGCTCCTGCGGCGATGCGGTCGTGGCGCCGTTGTCGCTGGTGAAGATCACGAGCGTGTTGGTCTCCCGTCCCAGTTGCTTCAGCCGCGCGAGCAACTGCCCCACGCTTTCGTCGAAGTCGGCGAGGCAGGCCGCGTAAAGCGCGTTGGTCTGGTGCGCCCCCGGCCGCCGGTCCCGGAATTTCGCCAGCGTTTCCGGCCGGGCCTCGAGCGCGCTGTGGATCGCATGATGCGACACCGCGGCGAAGAACGGCCCGTTGGTCTGCCGCGCGATCCACTCATTGGCCGCCCGGGTCAGGGTGAACATCGCCTTGGGATCCTGCGGATCGGCGCCGGGCGCATTCGGATTCCCGGCCCGCGGATCGAAGTGGAGGTCGAAGCCCTGCTGTTCCGGCGTCGCACCGTCGGGTCCATCCAGATGCCATTTGCCGAACAGCGCGGTAGCGTAACCGGCCGATTTCAACGCCTGGGCCAACGTGCGCGTGCCTGGAGCCAGCCCGGATTTGCCCGGGACCGGCCGGAGCCGCATCTGCTCCTGCGGTCCGCGTTCCGTGCTGCCCACGGCATACACCCCGTGCCGGGGCGAATATTGCCCCGACCACAGGCAGGCCCGGCTGGGCGTGCAGTTGCCCGCTCCCGCGTAACCCTGGGTGAAAACCATTCCCTGCCGCGACAATTGGTCGAGCTGGGGAGTGAGGTGGTAATCCGAACCCTGAAACGCCAGATCCCGCGCACCGAGATCGTCCGCGAGAATCAGCAGGATATTCGGACGTGGCGGCGGATTGGTCGCGCTGATCCGATCCGCTGCGAGCAACCGGCCCGCTCCGAGCAGCACTGCCGCGGCGAGGAAACCCCATCGCTTCATGGGTCGAATCCTGCGGGGGGCGTTGCCCGCTGGCGAGCCTTCCGCGGCGGTCCGATTCCAACCGGACCCTCCCACGCGCCGGCTTGCCTCGCGGCGGTTCCCCCACAGACTCCCCGCGTGTCCAAACCTGTGCTCGTGACCGGCGGAGCCGGCTTCATCGGTTCGCATCTCGTCGAGCGCCTGCTCGCCGCGGGTGAATCCGTGGTGGTGCTGGATGACCTGTCCACTGGCCGGCAGCCGAACCTGGCCGCCGTGGCCGGACATCCCCGCCTGCGATTCCTCCAGGGACGGGTCTCGGAGTTCGCGGGCCTGGCCGGGCTGGTGGCCGAATGTGGCTTCGTATTTCACCTCGCCGCCGCGGTAGGGGTCGAGCTGGTGGTGAATTCGCCCATCCGGACCATCGAGACCAATCTGCGCGAGGCCGAGGCGATCCTGGATGCTGCCGGCCGCGCGACGGTGCCGCTCCTGTTCACCAGCACATCCGAAGTTTACGGCAAGAGCCCCAAGTCCGTGTTCCGCGAGGATGACGACCTGCTCATCGGTCCGCCCACGCTTGGACGCTGGAGCTACGCCTGCTCAAAGCTGATGGACGAATTCCTCGCGTTTGCCCACATGCGCGAACGGGGCCTGCCGATGACGATCGTGCGGCTGTTCAACGTCTCCGGCCCGCGGCAGACCGGCCAATGGGGCATGGTGCTGCCGCGTTTCGTCGAGGCCGCCCGGGCCGGCCGGCCGCTGCGCGTGCACGGCGACGGCGAACAGACCCGCTGCTTCTGCCACGTCGCTGATGCCGTCGAGGCGCTCCTGCGGCTGCGCGCCTGTGCGGCCGCTCGCGGCGAGGTGGTGAATGTCGGCAACGATGTCGCCATCACCATCGGGGATCTCGCCCGACGGGTCATCGCGGAGCTGGGTTCCGCCTCGGCGATCGAGACGATCCCCTATGAGCAGGCCTACGCCGCCGGCTTCGAAGACATGCGCCACCGGCGGCCGGACCTGACCAAGTTGGAACGGCTCACGGGCTTCCGGCCACAGCGTGATTTGGGCACCATCATCCGTGATCTCGCGGCCGGTGGCTGACCGGACCCGTCCACGAAGCAACCCGCGGGCAACCTTGGCCAACGGGTGGCGCGCCATGAATTCGGGGGCACGCCATCACGTCGGCGATTTCGCCGTGGGGAACTTGTCTTGGGTCAAAGATTCGCCCGGGACCCGCGGGCAGACTGCGTTTCCATGAAACCATCGTCATTCTACCTGGCCGGCCTGTTGACCGCGCTGAGCCTCGCGCTCGTCGTGCCGGCCAGGGCGCAGTCGGGCGAGGAATACGAACAGGCGCCCATCCGCTACTCCGCCACGACCCCCAAGGACCCCATCGTTGGGATCGAGGCGCGGCTGCATTCCGGTGACCTGAAGCTCGAGGGCGACGACCGGACGAAAATGCTCCGGCTTCTCCGCGAACTGGACATTCCGGTCGAAAGCCAGGTGATTGTCTTCACCAAGACCAGCTTCCAGCGCGAACGCATCAGGCCCAGCACGCCGCGCGCGATCTTCTTCAACGACGACGTCTACCTCGGCTGGGTTCCCGGCGGGCTGTTCGAGGTGGCGAGCATGGACCCGGAGTTGGGACCGATCTTCTACGGTTTCGATCCACACGAGGAAACCGTGTCGAACAGGGCGCGATTCGCCCGTGACGAGGACTGTCTGCGCTGTCACGGCGGCCAGTTTGTCCGGGGAATCCCCTCGGTGTTCGTCCGCTCCGTGCACAGCGACGAATCCGGCGATCCCCTGCTGAAGTTCGGCAGCGAGGTCGTGGACCATCGCACGCCGTTCAATGACCGCTGGGGTGGCTGGTATGTGACCGGCCATCACGGCCAAGCCCTGCACCGTGGCAACATCTTTGTGCGCGAGGAGAAGGGCGAACTCGTCGCCGACCTCAAAAAGGGCGCGAATATCACGAATCTCGCCCCTTTCTTCGACCTCCGCCCGCATCTCACGGACACCAGCGACATCGTCGCACTCATGGTGATGGAGCATCAGCTCGCCACACAGAATGCCCTGACCCGGGCCGCCTTCGCCGCCCGGCGGATGATGCACTACCAGCAGAGCGTTCAGCGCGACCTGAAGGAAGAAGTCACCGCGGAACCGACCTACGACAGCGTGCGCCGCGTCATCGAGAACGCCGCCCAGGACGTCGTGGACCATCTGCTGTGCAAGGACGAGGCGGCGTTGCCCGAAGGCGGAATCCAGGGTTCGCCGGCCTTCCGCGACATGTTCCAAAAACGTGGTCAGCGCACCGCCGCCGGCGAATCTCTCCGCGATCTCGATCTGAAACGGCGCCTGTTCCGTAACCGGTGCAGTTACCTCATCGACTCCGCCCAGTTTGCCGCACTGTCCCGACCGCTCAAGGAACGGGTCTATCAGCGCCTAGCCCGCGCGCTGCATCCGGCCGAGCCGGACCCGCGCTACGCCCACCTCCCGGCCGACGAACGTTCCCGCATCGTCGCGGTGCTGCGGGCCACCCATCGCGGCCTGCCTGCTGGCTGGCTGGCGAACTGACGACGGGGAACCGGCAGGCGCAATGCCGCGCCGGAAGCTTGTCGGCTGCGTCCGCTCTTCGCAGACTTCCCGCATGAGTTCCCCGGGCAGTTGGAACGATCCGCCGTCGCGGTTCTCGTGGATGGGGATTTCCCTTACTGCGGGAATGTGCACGTTCGGGCTGCTGGCCGCACCCGCGCCCACTTTCGAGAAGGACATCCGACCGATCCTCAAGGCGCACTGCTTCGACTGCCACGGCGAGGGTGAGCAGCTCAAGGGCGGCCTCGATGTGCGCTTGCGCCGCTTCCTCGTCGGGGGCGGCGAGGACGGCCCGGCCATTGTCCCGGGCAAGCCCGACCAAAGCGAACTGCTGAAGCTCGTCGAGAGCGGCAAGATGCCGAAGCGCGACAAGAAGCCCACGCCGGCCGAGATTGCCCTGCTCCGTCGTTGGATCGCCACCGGCGCGAAAACCGCGCGGCCCGAGCCCACGGAACTGCCCCAGGGCATCAGCGGCATCACCGAAGAGGAACGTTCATTCTGGTCGTTCCAACCGATTCGCCAACCCGAGGTGCCCAAGGCCAGGTCCCGCGACCGCGCGCGCACGCCGGTGGACGCCTTCCTCGTCGCCGCAATGAAACCCGCCGGCGTCCGTTTCTCGCCCGACGCGGACGCGGTGACGTTGATCCGGCGGGTGACGTTGGACCTCACCGGCCTGCCGCCCACACCGGAGGAGGTGGAGGTGTTCGTCCGGGATTGCGAAGCCGAGACGAATTTGGAAAGCAGGAAAACAGGAACAAAGAAGGACGGATCCGTTACTTCATCTTCTTCCGGCTTTCCTGCCTTCCAAATTGCAGCCTCCGGCTCCGCCTACGAGCGGCTCGTGGACCGTTTGCTCGACTCGCCGCACTACGGCGAACGCTGGGGCCGCCATTGGCTCGATGTCGCGGGTTATGCCGACTCCGACGGCTACAGCGACGCCGATCCACCGCGGGCCTACGCCTACAAGTATCGCGACTACGTCATCCGCGCCTTCAACGACGACAAGCCATTCGACCGTTTCCTCACCGAACAGCTCGCCGGCGACGAACTCGCGCAGGCCACGTCCGCCAACGCCGCTTCCGCCGCCCTCGCCAGCGCCGGGTCCCGCGAGCTGCTGACCGCCACCGGCTTTCTCCGCATGGGTGCCGACGGTTCCGCCACCGACGCGCTCACCGACCGCGACGCCGTCCGTAACCAGGTCGTCGCCGACACGCTCAAGATCGTCTCCACCTCGCTGCTCGGCCTGAGCGTCGGCTGCGCGCAATGCCACGACCACCGCTACGACCCGATCCCGCACGCCGACTACTACCGGCTGCGCGCGGTGTTCGAGCCCGCCTACGACTACACCCACTGGCGCACGCCGGCCGAACGCCTCGTCTCGCTCTACACCGACGACGACCGGAAGCAGTCCGCCGCGATCGAGGCCGAGGCGCAGAAGCTCGCTGCCGAGAAGGAGGCCAAGCAGAAGGACTACCTCGCCGACGCGCTGACGAAGCACCTGGAGAAGTTCGACGAAGCCCTGCGCGGTCCGCTCCGCGCCGCCTACGACACGCCGGCCGACAAACGCCCGCCCGAGCAGAAGAAGCTGCTCGCGGACAACCCCAGCGTGAACATCCATCCGGGCGTCCTCTACCAATACAACCAGAAGGCCGCGGATGACCTGAAGGCGATGGACGCCAAGATCGGCGAGATCCGCGCGAAGAAGCCGGCTGAGGATTTCCTGAGCGTGCTCACCGAACCGGCCCATCACCAGCCCGTCACCCGCGTGTTCCACCGCGGCGATTATCACCAGCCCAAGGCCGCGGTGCTTCCCGGCGGACTCAGCGTGCTCAGCGCGACGGGACAGCCCATCGAGTTCCCGACGAACCGGGCCGACCTCGCCACCAGCGGCCGGCGGCTGGCCTTCGCGCGGTGGCTCACGAGCGGCACGAATCCGCTCGTCGCGCGCGTGCTGGTCAACCGCGTCTGGCTCCATCACTTCGGTCGCGGCCTGGTGAATACGCCCGCCGACTTCGGCGCGATGGGCGAGAAGCCGTCGCATCCCGAACTGCTCGACTGGCTCGCCAGCGACTTCGTGCAGCACGGCTGGAAGCTCAAGCGCCTGCACAAGCTGATCCTCACCTCGACCGCCTACCGGCAAGCTTCACGACGCGACCCGAAGCAGGAACGGCGCGACCCGGAAAACCGGCTTTACTGGCGCAAGCCCGTCCAGCGCCTCGACGCCGAGGTCATCCGCGACGCGGTGCTCGCCACCAGCGGCTCGCTGAACCGGAAGCAGTTCGGCCCGCCCGTGCCCGTGCGGCCTGACGTGCATGGGCAGATCGTCGTGGGCGAGGACAAGACGACCGGCGACAACAAGATGCCCGTGGAAGGTTCGCTGAATGGCGAGGAGTTCCGCCGTTCGGTTTATGTGCAGGTGCGCCGCAGCCGGCCGCTGGCGCTGCTGCACGCGTTCGACGCGCCGGTGATGGAGGTGAACTGCGAGCGCCGCCAGCACAGCACCGTGGCCACGCAGTCGCTGATGCTGATGAACAGCCAGTTCCTGCTCGACCAGGCTGCCCGCTTCGTCGCCCGCCTCGAAACCGACGCCGGCCCCGACCGCGTCGCCCAAGTCCGCCGCGCCTGGAAGCTCGCCTTCCAGCGCCCACCCACCGCCGCCGAACAGGCCGAGGCCCTAGCCTTCGTGGAACGGCAGCTCACCCACCTGGCGTCACTCCCGGGCCTGACCGACGACAAGGCGAAGAAGGACGACAAGGCCAAGGCGGAACCAAAACCCACGCCCGAACGGCAGGCGCTCACAAACCTCTGCCAGGCCTTGCTGAGCGCGAACGAGTTCCTTTACGTGGATTGAGGCTTAACGGATGAGAATGTCCGCGAAGCGACGGCGAGACCAGGGCACATCAGGCATCTTGAAATCTGTGCAGTCCTTCCAACGCCTTGTCTGCCTTTAGCGGTTCTGAAGCGAGACGATTGAGGAGTTGAAACGCCTTCTCCCGTGCGATCGCGGTGTCCAACCACCCGCCTTGACGCAAGGACAGGAGCCATTCAGCCGCATAGTTTGAGCAGTCCCTCCAACTGTGATGAATGCCCTGCTGGTAGTCTCGGAAATCCACGACCAGCGACCCCACTTTGAGACCATTCTCAATCCGCGCGAGCAACGCTTCGATCAGTTCAAACACCTCCTCTGCTTTGGTGAGGTCGTTACAGACACCATCGTGTTGGTCGAAGAACAGCCCGTGAACTTCGTCCACGGAGAAATCCTTCACCGTCAGATGCATTAACGGAAGGAACGCCTGCCACCATGGACGCGCGGCTTCAACCGGAACACCCTTTCTTTGAGAGCAGCCCAAGCTATGTAGGGCCATCGTAAGACCCATGGCGTCACGCGCATGTTTGTGCGGCAAAGCGCGCATCTGGTGAGTGAGTTGCGTCAACCACTCGACGAAATCAGGGATTACGGAATGTTCATTCAACCTTCCACGAAGCTGCTCCTTCATTCCAAAGACAACGTGCCCGAAAAACTCGAGCCGAGTTACTGGGTTTTGAAGCAGTTTGAAGTCCCCGGGGGCGGCCAGGATTTGCCGGATGACATCGGCCAACACCGACCGGTGGCCATCCTCGAAGACAACCACTCCCCAAGCGCCAAGAGACTTTCCCGTGTGTCGGACGAACTCTTCTGATTTGCCCGCACCGTCTCGCTGAAGCATTGCGCGGAACACTTTGGCGCGAGTCAGGTCATCGTAAAAGCGGATGCAGTCAAGGCCCCACACCAGCGCCTCGGGACTTTTGATACCTTCCAACAGCATCCAGAGCATCAATTCGCGACGTGCCGGGAGACGGAACCAGTGCCGCGGATGCACGTCAGTGAAGAGACTGCGTTGCAAACCGGGATGGCCGCTATGGACAGCTCGGCTCAACACCATTTCAAAGCGTTGATTCAGGGCTGAGTCCTGTTCGAGGCCGTCCGAAAGCAGGGCGTAGCTCGCCAACTCCAAAGCATTGTCCCACACGCCTGGCGCTTCGCATCGCGCGCCCAGGGCTATGTCTTTCGGCAAGGTAGCCAGTTCCACTTCGAGAATATCCAAGCCAAGCTTCACTGCGTCCGCTAGCAAAGTCGGCGGCAACTGAACAATCTTCGCGTGGTCATGGCGCAAACGATGCGCCTGTCGAAGCACCAGTCCGAGACCGGACAGGAACCAGGATCGAGTGGTGTCACGCAACAACTCGTGCTGACCCAGAGCCACTTGAATGATGACCCCAGCGGTGACCGCTGCAGCAGTCACGATGTCGTGAGACTCACCCAACTTGTCTTGTGCGCCGATGCAGTCGTGAAACTGGCGATAGAACGTTCGCAGGACATCTCTTGGAAAGTCGGGCGGCCATTCACCAATGAACCGCTCCGCCTCTTCTTCGTTTTGCGGGTGATGTCGAAAACTTCCCCCTGACCGTCGCTCAGGTCGGTGGAATGGATGTGTCCCTTGCTCGGCGTGGGCGGCAGTTTCTTCGACCTGCTGCCTCGTCAACGCGTCGACGGGAAGGGCTGCCAGGAATTGTTTCCTTCGGAACTGTGCCGAGGAGCTTCCTTTTGCAAGGGAGTCCAGATTGTCGGAAACGTGAGTTCGCTCCGGCTCGTTCATGACGGGCCAGCACAGCCGCAGGGCTTCCTGTATCCAGTAGGCCAACCCCGAAACCTCAAACACGCCCGGTGCCAGCAGTGCCCGAATGCATGTGCCGGCAAACCCAGTCTCGGAGAAACGGCGGATGCAAATGTCCAACAGCAGACTGCGTGCGCTGGCGAGACGCGACGCTTGCAGCGCAGGAATGCCACGCTCAAGCAAGGCCGGCAGAGATTCCTTTTCCAGCCGGGCGACTCCCTCCGCAACTTGATTCAGACAGCGCTCATAGTCGGACGTGTAGTAGCTGTTTTGCCAAAGGGTATACTGCGGGTTGTCATCCAAGAGATTGCGAGGCTGGGCCTCTTCATCATCGAGATCGCTTCGGCCATCAGGGTGATGCTCTTTGAACGCTTCGAAGAAGAGTCGCGTGCTCTCACGCTCTTTGCCCGTGTGGTCTACTGAAAGGGCCTCGGCGAGTTGCAATGCTGGCTCCAGAAACTCTGCGGGGTAACGTTCCAGCAACCCAGGTCTGCCTTGATGATTGCCAAGACTCCATTCAATGGCGTGGTGCCCAAGCATGTCGTTCCAAATGCCAGGCTCGATTGACCAGCATCCGTGGACTAGCCGTAAGCCGACAGCACTGCGATAAAGCTCCCTGGCGCGGTCAAAGTCTCGGGCCGCCACAAAGACCAAAACCGAAAGCACTTCTTCGCGAGAGCCGCTGGAAAAGTTAGGTTGCTCGCGCTCCAGCCAAGCCAGCGAGTCGGAATCTGGAAGCAATGGCACCACAAACTCGATGGTGCGGTGCTTCAACCAACGCCCCCAATGATTGAAGGATTCATCGAATTGCGGGTCTTCGGAAATTCGCCGCAAGAGTCGCGCACAGGCCACCACTTGTTTGCGAAGGGCTGGTGAATTGGGCTGCTCAGCGAGCTTAGCGCGCAGGCTTACGGCATAGTCGTAAAATGCTCCCGGAAACGCCCTGTCCACCCAACCTCCGGTGCGCCGCCAATGCTGGATGACTTCAACCCAGATACCGTTTCCATGCAGGCGCAACTCTTCCACTAGGCTGGCTGCGAAGGCTCCAGATAGCCTCCCTTGGGCCGTAGTTGACCACATGGCTGGGTTACTCGCCGGCGTTGGCGCGCATGCGGCCAGAGCTCGGGCAACTTCGCGCTCCGTGACGCCAATTTCCAGCAACCGGACAACAACGGCTTCGATCGTTGGCTGACTTGACTCGGTTGCTCCCTCTTCGGCCAACGCCTCCATCAAGGCGCGAAGCGCACCTGCACGGGAGATGCCACTGCTGATAGCTTGCCAGCGGTCCACCAGTTCAATGGCAGATCCGCTGGCGAGGCACCACTGGGCCAAGGCGAAGTCGCGCAGAATGGGGTGGCGAAATTGATAGCTGGGTGCCAACCCGTCGAGCCGCACGACCACGCCTTCGCTCAACAAGGCGTTGAGGGCTGCTGAATCCAAGAGCCGGAAGTCGCCAGTGACCTTCGCTGCGTCGGCAATGACCTTCAGGCACTCGCCATAAACGTCGCCAAGATTGCGGTGACGCGGCGCGTTGACCAAGCGATGTTGCCAGAACTCCCGGAGCAAACGATGCCGTGAAAAAGCGGCGGCTGAGGGAGGTTCAGTCAATGCGGGGGCCTCGACATACGTGCGCCAGTAGAGGTCGAGGAAGATGGGGCGTTGAAGCAGCTCCAGCACAGGCGCAGGCGGCAACGGTTGATTTTGCTGGCTGAACAGTTGGGTCAGGAGCGCCACTGGCCACATTTGGAGACTGATCTGCGGCCAGCCGTCAAGTTGCGAAGCCATTTCTCCATCGCGTTGCCAGTCGGCAGTTCGAACTGTAACGAACGCTTTAACCTCAGGGGTTGCGGCAAGTCGTCCGAGCAACTGTGCCCACCGCTGCCGGAGCGGTGGTTCAGCTTCGTCCAATGCATCTACAAACAGGCGAATTCTGGGGGCTGACGAAGGCGGTGCTATGGCGGCTACAAACCGGACCGCATCGGTGACCTTAGCCAGTTCGTCTTTCGTCACGCTCTTGGCCCAGAGCAGCAGTGTCGTGGCTTCGGCCTCAGCCAGCGCGAGTTGGTTAAGCAGGGTCGTTTTTCCAGCGCCACCTTCGCCGAGCAAGACGCAGTTGGAAGTTCGCTCAGCTAACGAACCTGCCAGCGCGGGCTGGCATTTCTGCCAGTCAACGCTTTTGCCACCGGTGCCCAACCGCGTTCGCCCTCGCTCCAGTTGCTGGTAACGCAGCTCCCGCCAAAGCTGGCGCCAATCCGCGAGCTGCCCCGGTTGGAGAAACATGCACGACTCCCAAGGGCCAACGGCAGACATCAGGTCTTCCAAGAAGAACTGTCGGGCCGCTGGATCGGATTGCGTGGCTCGCGCGCCGAGCCACCCGTGAAGTAGGTCTGCCGTGGTTTCGCCCACGAGATGCGGGAACAGCGCATCAAGCCCCGATCGGAGCCGTTGTTCGAGCGCTTCTCCTGGCCATTCGACCAACTCGAACCGTTGAAGCAGCTCGGAAGCTATCGTCAACGGCAAGGGTGGCGAGCTATCGCCTTGGCCGGCACATAGGTGCCACATGGCATCCGCCAGCAGAGTGTTGCCGTCATCGACCCGCGCAGGCTGCTTTTCTGGAACTGCCGCATCGGAGCTGGCCGTCTTCGCAGCATGAGCCAATTGACGCCATGCCTCCGCGGCTTCGCTTCGAGCTGGGTCAATGACGAGGCGCGGAACGATCAATTGTCCGCTATTTCCCTTTGCCGCAATCTCACGTCGTAGCCTGCGCCAGAGAGTTCTTCCATCTTCCCGCTTTAGTTGACCGGACTTTACCTCGCTCACGGTCATTGTCCCGTCAGTGATGCTGAGAGTGTCCCACTCAACGGCCTGGACGGCTTGGGTTGGGGCCTCTACCCCAAATCGGACTGGGCACCGAGCGATATCTAGGCGCGGGTTAAGGCTGCCAGAGCTCCATGAAATTGCCAAAACTCGACGGATACACGTCAGGACCTCCAACAACAGGAATGCGTCCTGATAGCGAAAGCCGAGTCGTGCCTGGGTGCCGCCCATGGGGACCAGTTTGGCAAGCGGGCGCGAAAGTAGGAAGCGCCGACCATTCGCCCGTGTTCCGAACGGACACTCCTGTTGCCTACTTCAGCGGCATCCCTGGCTCGGCTTTCCCGTTCGTGGTGAGGATCTGGAAGTGGTGCACCCCGGCGGCGAGCGGGTGGTCGCTGGTCCACACGATCCGGTGGTCGGGCGTCACCTCGACCATTGAGATGCCGGTGTTGGCCGCGTGGCTGCCGACGACGGTGTTGCCGTTGGCCAGGCGCTGGGAGCCGCACGGGTCCTTGAACAGCCCCTTCACGTGGTCGTTGTTCACCTGCCAGGCGATTTCGCCGCGGCCGTTGAACTCGACGACCTTGTTGCCATGGGTGAGCGAGACGAGCGTGTGGCCATTGTCGAGGCGGATGGCGGTGAAGGGCCAGTTCTCCACGGGACGGCCGCCGAGTTCGGTCAGGTCGGTGCGCAGGACGTTCACCACGCGGCCGTCGGGCGCGTATTCCTTCACGGCGAAGGCGAGCAGGTGCGGCACGAGGTAGTTGCCGTTGCGGAGCTGCCGCGCCATGCGGGTTTGCATGTGGGTGTTGTCGGTCTCGGGCTGGAGCGGAACGGTGAGCACGACCTGGCCCTGCGGGTTGACCTCCAGGATCCGCGGCTTCGCGCCGAGCTCGGTGACGAGCGTGTGGCCGTTGTAGAGCCGCTGGGCGGTGCTGATTTCGCCGTTCTCCAGGCTGCGTTTATAGGTGAAGACGCTGCGGTTGAGCTTTTCACCGGCGGGCACCACTTCCTCGACGCGGTCCGCGAAGGCGAGGAGCACGTTGCCGTTGGGCAACACGAAACCGTCGCGTGAGCCGCCGGCGTATTCCCAGGTGGCCTTGCCGTCCTCGCCGATGATCGCGGTCTTGCCGCCGAGCACGAGGTAGGAATGCCGGATGGCAACCGGCGCGGCCTCTTCCGCGCTGACGGTCAGGAGTCCGAGCACCAGGGACGGAACGAGGGCGGACAGGTGGTCAAGGCGGGAGAACATGGCCGGAGCATTTCCGGCGGCTTCCGGGAGCGGAAGCGGAATCTCGCGGGCGACAGCCTCCGCGGCGGTGCGTGACGGAAAATCCGCCGTGCAAACCGGGCCTCGGTGTGAAAGATGTTTCCCATGTCTCCCCGGGCCCGCTCCCGCCGCAGCGGCTTCACGCTGATCGAACTGCTGGTGATCATCGCCATCATCGCGATCCTGGCGGGGATGCTGTTGCCGGCGTTGTCGCGGGCCAAGCAGCAGGCGCTGCGGATCAAGTGCCTGAACAACCAGCGCCAACTCGGGGTCACCTCGCTGCTTTACAGCGGCGATTCGCAGGAATGGCTGGTCACCAACGGCGAGGTGGATTCGGCCGGCGGAACCGGACCCAAACTCTGGGTGCTGGGCGGCTACCACAGCTTTGCGCCGGCGTTCACGAACACGGCCTATCTGGTGGACCGCCGTTACGCGGCCTTTGCCGCCTACATCCAGGCCAAGGACATCTACAAGTGTCCCGGCGACGTGACGACCCATGTGGTCAGCCGCGGCCGGCCGGTGCCGCAGGTGCGGAGCTACGCGATGAACCTCTATCTGGGGCCCAACGCGGACATGCAGAACCGGCTGTCCCCACGCTATCGGGCCTTCCGCAAGACGACCGATCTGCCCAGTCCGGCCGAGACGTTCCAGTTCCAGGACCTCGCCCCGCAGAGCCTGTGCACGCCGGCGTTCATCGTGCTGATGCCGGGCAATGCCAACGACCAGTTCTTCCACCTGCCGGCCTCGCACCACAATTCGGGCGGCGTGATCGCCTTTTCCGACGGGCATGCCGAGGCGCACCGCTGGCGGGACGCCCGCACGTTCCGCAAGGCGACCCAAGGCCAGCGTCTCGAACACAACCTGGTGGTGCCGCGCAGCCAGGACCTGAAATGGATCCAGGAACGCACCACCGTGCTGAGGTGACCGCCTGCTCGTGATGAATCCCGGCCGCGTTGGCGCCGTTCACCGCTTGGGCCGCAGCGTCTGCGTGTCGCGCCGAAGTTCCTCGAGGTGCTTCAGCACGTCGGCCGTGAGGCGGTCCATCTTCTCGTGCAGGTTCACGATCTCGAGCTCCGCGTTGAGGTTCACGTCATATTCGATGTCGGACCGGACGCGGTCCTTGGCCGCCTGCCGGTTCTGGCTGAGCAGCACGAACACCGACAGGAAGATCGCCTCCAGTGACACCGTGAGGGTGAGAAAGCCGAACGGGAACGGATCCCACTGCGGGATGCCGGGGAATTTCACCGTATTGAGCAGCAGCCACACGCCGAACCACACGACGTGCAGCATGAGGAACGGGATGCTGCCGGCGAATTCCGCGATCCAGTCGGCGCCCTTCTGCACCAGCGTGCGGCGGTCCTCGCATTCCTCGTTCACGTTGCGCGTGGCAGTGTGCCGCAGGCGCTCCGCCGTGAAACGCATTCGCCGGCCCATGGCGGCCAGCAGGTCCAGAGCGGCCTGCGGCCGCAGTTGGAGAAAGCGTTCGAGGCCCGCCCGCAGCAGCCGGACCGCCTCCGTATCCTCCGTGGCGACGACCGAGGCGCTGCGCGGGCCGGAATCCAGCAGCGAGATCTCGCCGACGAAGCCGCCGGCTGACACGCTGTCGAGCACGATCCGCTCACCGGTGTCGTTCTTGAAGAAGACCTCGAACTTGCCCGTGCGGAGCAGGAAGAGCGCCTCACCCGGATCACCGATCTTGAAGACCGTCTCGCCGGCCTTGAAGTTCACGACCTCCAGTTCGGCTGCCAGCTCGGCCCGCTCGTTGTCATCGAGGAATTGGAAGAGGGCGACGCCCTTGAGCAATTCGGAATCCGGACGCATGGCGGAGCATGGGCCGACCTTGGCTTCAGGAGGAAGCCTCTTCGGGCCGTCTTCCCGTTTCCTCCGCCCGGCTTTCCCCCGTAAGGTGCGGCCGTGACCGTGCAACGGATGTCCCTTGCGGAAGACCTCATTCTCGATGCCCGCCGGGTCGTCTGGCTGCCCTCACACCGCACTCTGGTGGTGCCCGACATGCACCTCGGCTTCGCGTGGGTGCAACGGCGCCGCGGGCAGCTCCTGCCGGTTGAAGGAACGGCGGATGCCCTGACGCGGCTGGCGGAGGTGACCGCCGATTACCGGCCGCAACGGATCGTATTCTTGGGCGACTTGGTCCACGCCGCCTGCGACCTCCAACCGCTTCGCCACGACCTCACCGCCCTGGCACGCCAGCAGGCCGCCGGCCCGGAGCTGGTCCTCGTGCTGGGCAACCACGACCACCGGCTTTCCGCCCTGCTGGCGGAATGGAGCCTCGCCATCCGGACGGTCCAGATGCTCGACCTGGGCCGTTTCCGGCTGATCCACGGACACGAGCCGGCGCCCATCGAAGCGCTCGAACCGCCCGGCCGGCTCGTGCTCATCGGCCACGAACATCCGAGCGTGGAAATCGGTGACGGCATCGCCACGCGGATGAAGTGTCCGGCCTTCGCGTGGGATGACCGCACGCTGGTGATCCCGGCCTTTTCCGAGTGGGCCGCCGGCTGCAACCTGCAGCGCCGGGACTTCCTCGGCCCAGTGGCCCGAACCGCCCGGTTTCACACGGTGGCGGCGTGCCTGGGACCGCGTCTGCTGCGGGTTCCTTACGCGCGATTGCTGCAAGAAGTGACTTCCGCTGGCACCGGCTCCCGGGCTAGATAACGGCCGTGCAGTTCCATGAATTCGGTTTCCGGCTGGCCCTCCAGGACGCCATCAACGCCCTCGGCTACAAGGAACCGACCCCCATTCAGGCCCAAGCCATTCCCCTGTTGCTCGAGGGCAAAGACGTCATCGGTTCCGCCCAGACCGGCACCGGCAAGACCGCTGCGTTCGCCCTGCCGATCCTCCACCAGATCGGCGTCCACGCCCGCGATCCTCGCTGCCTGATCCTGGAGCCGACCCGCGAACTCGCGGTCCAGACCGAGGAGAATTTCCGCAAGTTCGCCCGCTTCACCGACCTCCGCTCCGTCGTCATCTACGGCGGCGTCGGCTACGAGCAGCAGCGCGCCGCCATGAAGGCCGGCGTCGATGTGATCGTCGCCACGCCCGGCCGCCTGCTCGACCTCGTGCAGGACCGCACGGTGTCGCTCGCGCACGTGAAGCACCTCGTGCTCGACGAGGCCGACCGGATGCTCGACATGGGCTTCCTGCCCGACGTGAAACGCATTCTCGAACGCTGTCCCAAGGAACGGCAGACAGCCCTCTTCTCCGCCACCATCCCGCCCGCCATCGCCACACTGGTGAAGTGGGCCATGAAGGATCCCGTGCGCGTGGCCGTGGACATCGAGCGCTCCGCCGCCTCGACCGTGAAGCACGTCATGTATCCCGTGGCCGAACGGCAGAAGAACGACCTGCTGCTCGCCCTGCTGGAGCATGCCCACTGGGAAAGTGTCATCATCTTCTGCCGCACCAAACGCGGCGCCGACGACGTCTTCGCGACCCTCAAGCGCGCCAACCACAAGGCGACCGTCATCCACTCCGACCGCACGCAGGGCCAGCGCCAGCAGGCGCTCGAAGGCTTCAAGAAGGCCCGCTTCGAAGTCCTCGTCGCCACGGACATCGCCGCCCGCGGCCTCGACATCGCCGACGTCACCCACGTCATCAACTATGACGTGCCGGAGCATCCCGAGGACTACGTCCACCGCATCGGCCGCACCGGCCGGGCGATGGCCACGGGCGACGCCATGACGATCATGACGGCGAGCGACGCCCAGTTTGTGGCGTCCATTGAGCGTTTCATCGGCCAGAAGGTGCCGCGCGAGAAGCTGGGGAACTTCACCTACCAATACACCGCCATCTTCGACGAAGCCCGCCTTGGCCCGCTCTCCGAACGGCGCGTGCGCGGGGTGAAGCTGTCCGGCGGCGGGTATTCGATCGGGGGCGGGCGCAGGCGGCGTTAATAGGCCAATGACGCGCATTCAGACCATAGCGCGGATCGCTTGGGCGTCACTTCTTGCGTGCGCCATTGCGGTGCTGGTCTTCGGTTGGCAGCCGATTGGTCCGCGAAGTGCCCACTATGCGTTTCAGTTTCTGGCCATATCCGCCGCAGTGCGCTTGTCCAACTACGTGAATTCAAAGCGGTGACCGTCGGGTCGTGAACTTGATAATCCGCTCCAGTGTCTTGGAGCGCGGCGGCGCAGCGGAGCGGACATACCGCGTTGGGAGGGACGTGGGGTTCGAAACGCCCGCCCTCACCCCGGCCCTCTCCCCCGAGGAGAGGGAGAAGGTCACGGCGCCCTATGTCTCCACCCGCGCAGCGCTTCGGCTCAGCGCAACCCAGAACAGTCCTCGTCAGATTGAGCGAAGGAGTGGTCTGGTGTTGGCGGGCTTTCCCATCTCCCCGGGAGAGAGGGTTAGGGTGAGGGCGGGCCAGCCTCACACTTCAATATCCCAGCTTTTGTCGCGGTGCCGACAGCTCGCGCAAACTCCGAGCTACCCCCTGATTCCCAGTTCGCGAAGGAATCGCCCCGTGTGGCTTTCCGGGCATTGGGCGATGTCTTCCGGCGTGCCGCTGGCCACCAACCGGCCGCCTTCGTCGCCGGCGTCGGGGCCGAGATCAATCAGCCAGTCGGCGGACTTGATGACATCGAGGTTGTGCTCGATCACGAGCACGGTGTGGCCGGCGTTCACCAACCGCTGGAACACCGCGAGCAGCACCCGCACGTCGTCGAAATGCAGCCCGGTCGTGGGTTCGTCGAAGAGGAACAGCGTGGGCTTGGGCGATTGCGGGCTGCGGATTGCGGATTGCGGATTGGAGCGGCCGAGACGTGCAAGGGTGGCTTGGTCGAGACGTTTGGCGACGGGTTCTGGAATGACGAGTTTGGTTTCCGCCGCGGCGCTTTCCGCGAGGTGGCTCACGAGCTTCAGCCGCTGGCTCTCGCCGCCGCTCAGCGTGTTGATGGGCTGGCCGACACGCAGGTAACCGAGGCCGACCTCGACGAGGAGCTTCAGCTTGGTCGCCGCGCGCTGGGCCGGGCGGTTCGTGCGGCCAAACGACTCCAGGAAGGCCACAGCGTCCTCGACGGTCGCGTCGAGCAGGTCGGCGATGCTCCAAGAGGGGGAAGTAATCAGTGGGTCAGTGTTCAGTGAGTCAGTCAGAGACGTGTCGGCGGCGGCGCCCTTGCTCACTGACCTACTGATTACTGAGTCACTGATTACTCTCCCCCCGGCACCCGCAGTCACCTTCACGTCGAGAATATGGTCCCGGTAACGACGCCCCTGGCACGCGGGGCAGCGGATGAAGACGTCGCTGAGGAACTGCATCTCGATCTTCTCGAAGCCGGCGCCACGGCAGCGTTCGCACTGGCCCTTCGCCGAGTTGAAGCTGAAGGCGCTGGCGTCGAGGCCACGTTCCTTGGCCACCTCGGACGCCGCGAAGAAGTCCCGGATGTCGTCAAAGGCGCCGATATAGACGCCCGGGTTCGAGCGCGGCGTGCGGCCGAGCGGCGACTGGTCCACGAGCACGACATGGTCCAACCCTTCCCAACCAGTGAGCGTGGCGGCATTGAGGGCGGCGCTGGCCGCCTCGCGGGATTCGCCATCCACCTCGTCCTCGAGTGCAGTGGCCTCACCGGTGTCGGCGAGCTTGGCCTGGAGCAACGGCAGCAGGACTTCGCGGATGAGCGTCGTCTTGCCGGAACCGCTCACGCCGCTGACGCACACGAAACGTCCCAGCGGAATCTCGACCGAGACGTCCCGGAGATTGTTCGCGGCGGCGTGCGTTAAGCGAAGCAAAGAGGGAAGTGGGTAGTGGGAAGTGGGAACTGCGCGAGTTCGGTAAGGCGTAGCCGTGTCGGCTGCAAAGGCGTGCTGCCCTGCCCGGGTAGCAGCCGACGTCAGGAGGCTCTGATCAACCTTCCGGGTTGCGGGTTCCGAGTTCGAAGTTGAAGTGAGCCTCCTTACGTCGGCTGCTACGGGCCGTTGGCCGGTCACTTCGATGCGTTTCCGGCCGGTGAGGTAATCCGCCGTGAGCGAACCGGTGGCGCGGATGAGCCCGGCGGGCGGACCTTGGAAGGCGATTTGACCGCCGGTTTCGCCATGGCCAGGTCCGAGGTCCACGATCTGGTCGGCCGCGCGCATGACGCTGGCCTCGTGCTCAACCACGACGACGGTGTTCCCCGCATCACGCAACCGGTGAAGGATGCGGATCAGCCGGTCCGTATCGCGCGGGTGCAGGCCGACGCTGGGCTCATCCAGGACGAACAGCGTGTTGGTCAGGCGCGTGCCGAGACAGGTCGTGAGGTTGACCCGTTCCGTTTCGCCGCCGGACAACGTGCGGGTGGGCCGGTCGAGCGTGAGGTAACCGAGACCGACTTCGGCGAGAAAGCCCAGGCGGGTGCGGACCTCGTTGAGGGCGACGGTGAGGGGATTGCGGATTACGGACCGCGGATCGCGGAATTCCTGTGCTTCGGCCAAGCGCTCGATCAAGGCGAGGGCGTCGCGGATAGGCAGTGCATAGAAGTCGGCCAGAGTGAGGGAGTTTCCACTGGCCAATGGCGAATGACCAATGGACGCGCCGGCAGCGCCTTCATTCCGCACTCCACACTCATCACTCCGCAATCGAAACGCCAGTGCTTCGGGGTTGAATCGTTTCCCGCCGCAGGATGGGCAGCTCCGGTAGCTGCGGTAGCGGGAAAGCAGCACGCGGACGTGCATCTTGTAGGCCTTGCTTTCCAGCCAGCGGAAGTAGCCCTTCACGCCATACCAGAGCTTTGGCCACGAGTGGTCGGGATCGTCCGGGATGTAGCCGTCGTCGCCATCGGTCACCCAACGCTGGTGCTCCGCCGTGAGTTCACGGAAGGGGACGTGCATGGGCACGCCGCGTTTCTTGGCAGCGCGGACGAGGTCGTCCTGACACTGCTTGCCGGTCTCGGTCTGCCAAGGCTTCACCGCGCCCTCGGCGAGAGTTTTCGTGCGGTCCGGCAACGCGAGGTCCGGATCGATGGTGATGATGCGGCCGAAGCCCCGGCAGTTGGGGCACGCGCCGACGGGGTTGTTGAATGAGAACAGCGCGGACGTCGGCTCGCGGTAGTCGCGGTCGCAGGCTGCGCAGTGAAAGCCGGCGGAGAAATGACCAATGACCAATGACCAATGGCCATCGGCGGCGGCGCTGCGGACGGTGAGTTTGCCACGGCCGAAGTGGTAGGCCTGCTCGGAGGCTTCCACGAAGCGGGCGCGGTTTTCCGGCGCGAGCTTCACGCGGTCGGCGATGACCGTGATGGCGGATTGCGGGCCATGGATCGCGGCTTGGGCTTCGTCCACCCGCACGACGGAGTCACCGACCAGCACACGTTGGAATCCCTGCTTGGAAAGGAGCGCGAGCTGTTCCGCCACCGTCAGCTTGTCGGAGAGCGGCAGCTCAAAGGTGACCAGGGCATCCCGCTCCGTTCCGGGTTGGTCCTTGGTCTTTGGTCCTTGGTCATTCCGCACCGTTTCCCAGACCACCTGCGGTGGCTCCCGGCGCACTGGCTGGCCGCACCCGGCACAGTGCAGGCGCGCGACGTGTGGCCAGAGCACTTTCAGATAATCGCAGATCTCGGTCATCGTGCCGACCGTGCTGCGGGTGGTGCGGACGGCGTTGCGCTGCTCGATGGCGATGGCCGGCGGGATGTTCTCGATGCGGTCCACCGCGGGCTTGTCCATGCGGTCGAAGAACTGCCGGGCGTAGGGCGTGAAGGTCTCGATGTATCGGCGCTGGCCCTCGGCGTAGAGCGTCTCGAAGGCGAGTGAGCTTTTACCGGAACCGCTGAGGCCGGTAATGACGATCAGCTTGCCCAGCGGCAGGTCGAGGTCGAAGCCCTTGAGGTTGTTCTGGCGGACACGGACGAGTCGGATGCACGCCGGCGCCGCCGGTTTTCCCGCGGAAGAGGAAGCCGTGCCCGAATCGGGGGAAGCGGATTTGCGGACCGGACGCGCCATGAGCGGCGGACAGTAAGTTCGACCCCCGGGGCGTCAACGCAGGCGACACGGGACACTTCGACCTCCTTTCACCCCGCGCCCGGTGGCCGGAAAGGGGGCCGCCCCTGTGCGGTCATTGCCGAGCTACGCCCCGTCCGCAGGCGGGACATTCAACTGGCTTTCGGCGCCTGCGCCAGGCCACCCTTTTGTAAGGAGTAGCCAAATGAATTCACTGCCCATGAAAAACTGCCTTCTACACCTCGGTCTCCTGCTGGGCGCTATGGTCCCCGCCGCCCATGCAGGTCTGTTCAACCTGGCCTCTGCCAATGTCAGCGCCTTGGGGGCGAACTCGCTGGTTTCCCAAGGCTTGTTCGACGCGGCGGCCACCGCCGCGGCCGCCCAATCAGCCCAATCGCTCCATGCCGCTGGCGGCGTGACCAACGTGCTGGGCTCGGTGACCAGCAGCGCGACAGCGCGGGCCGCCGCCGGGCAGCTCGGGATCGGCACTTCGGTCAACATCAGTTCCGCAGGCGCGATCGAACCCCTCAAGGGTTCCGCCGGAACCTTTGAGAACGCGGCCGCGGGCCAGTTCTTTGACGCCTACGGTGCGCAGGCCGAGTTCACATCGTCCGATCTGGTCATCTCGCCCGTGCCTGGCTCCGGCCTTTCGGGTGCAGGAACATTGACAGCGCAGCTGAACCTCTCGCTGGACGGCTCGTTTCTCGGAAACGCAACCGGGCCTTTCGCGGGCACTGCGTCCGTGGTCTCGCGCCTCAATCTCGTAGTCCGGTTTGGCTACATGGACCCGGTGACCTTCAGCCAGGGCGGCACCTTGCAAACAGGTCAGGTCACGCTGACCCAGTCGTCAGGCGGTGTGGCCACTTTTGACGGCGGCTCCGGCCTTTTCGCCGGCTACACCGGCGGACCGCTGGCCTTGACCACCGTCGCCGCGGCTCTTCCCATTGGCGTGCCCATTGAACTGTCTGTTCGGCTGGCCAACCTCACCACCGTGCAGGCGACCGGAACCATCGATTACCAGGGGGGAGTGGATTACCTCCATACCCTTTCCCTGCCCACTTCCGGACCCGTCCTAAACCTTCCGTCCGGCTATACGGCGGCCAGCACCGAACTCAATGTGGCGAACAACGCGTTCACTGCCGTGCCGGAACCCGAGGAGTGGGCACTGTTTGCCGGGACGGCCCTGCTGGCCGGTGGCCTCTGGCAAAGGCGTCAAAGACTGATCGCCTCGATGTGATCCGCCGACCGGAGAGACCTATCCGGGTTGGAACGCCTTGCAGCCACCTTCAGCTCCGGGACCGTTGGTCTACAATTGCGCCATGCAATCCAACGTTGTGCAGCTCGACAATTTGCCGGCCCAGTCCTGTCCCTGCGGCGAAACCCGGCGGGCGTTCACCGATTTGCCCGGAGCGGTCGCGTCGGTGCATCTGGTGGACATCCACGCCGACGCCGCCCGGCACCATCATCGGCGCACCACGGAAATCTACCTCGTGCTTGAAGGCACGGGGTTCATTGAAGTGGACGGGGACCTTCTCCCCGTGAAGCCGCTGTCAGCCGTTTACCTTCCGCCCGGCTGCCGTCACCGGGCTCTCGGCCAGCTTCGCCTCATCAACCTGGTGGTGCCCGCATTCGATCCGGCCGACGAATGGGTCGAGCGCGGCACCTGAGGAAGAAGCCTTACCACCAGTCAAAATTGGGATCGGGCCTTGGACCGGTGTAGTTCCACTGCGAGGCTTCTTTGGGGAAACGGAAGAAGGCGGTGTGACCGTCGCCGAAAAGCACGTTGAACCGGTAGTCGTTCTTGTAGTTGTGCCATTGGCTGGCGACGTCGGCCTTGTCGCGGTCTGCCCACCACGGCCAGTCCCCCTGGATGAGCTTGTTCGACGCGCTGCGGGCGATCTCGCTGGTCTTGATCGGCTTGCCTTCCGGTGAGTTTGGGCGCGCGGAATCTCCGGTGACGTGCTGCACGCGCAACGTCTCGATTGCCCACACGGTGAGATAGCTGTTGCCCCAGGCGTCGTAGCAGGACTTTACCTTCTTGGGCAGCTGCCCGGACCTGTAGTGCAACGCATCACCCTTGTCGGCCGGGCAATGAAACGTCTCGTTCGCCGGCACGTAGCGGTTCAGCGGCCGGTTGGTGTCGCCGGTGAGTCCTCCGTGAAGGGTCACCACTCCCTTTTTGCCGCCGAGCGTGCCCCAGTCATTGTAAACCGGGTAGTTGTCACGGTTGTCGTCCGCATACATGTGCATGCCGAGGCCCATCTGGCGCTGGTTGCTGTTGCAGCGGATGGTCAGCGCCTTGGCCTTCGCCCGGCCCAGGGCCGGCAACAGCATGCCGGCCAGAATGGCGATGATGGCAATCACCACCAGCAACTCGATGAGGGTGAAACCGGCGCTGCCGGTCCGGTGATGAGGGGCGGATTTCATGGGGGAGCGGTATGCTTGGAGGAAATGCCCGAACCGACGTCCGCGGTCAATCTCCGGCCCATCAAAAGTCCGCTCACCGAGGGATGTTTCCCGGGCTGGGCGGCCCGCGTCCAACCGGGCGCGGGGATTACACCTCCACCCACTTGCCTGGGATCGGTGCCGGATAGCGGCCGCCGGAATCGGCCTGGACGGGTGCGGGGCTGTTCTCGGTCAGCGAATCAGACGTTGGACAGAAGCGGAACTCGGACTGGGAAATCTCCTCCCAGGTGATGATGCGGCCCATGTGGACCGCGGCGCGGCCCATCATTGCGCCGAGATTTGACTGGGCGGCCCGCTTCACCTCGTTGTGCGGCCGGTTGTTCCGAATCGCGCCCAGCAGCACGTCCCACTCGGCCTGCCACGGGTTCACGGTCTCCTTCGCGGGACGCCACGCGACGTTGTTCCGCTCGGAGCGCTGGTCCCGGTAGATCAGGCAGTCCGGCGCGTGGATGTCACCGGAGAACTTTGCAGCCGCCTTGGTGCCGTGCACGTAGGTCGCGAAGTCGGTGTGACAGCCGGGAATGTAGCGGCCGGTGACCATGCCCTTGCTGCCGTCGGCGAACGTGTATTCGACCGAGTAGCTGTCGAGGTTCTGACTTGCATCAGTGCTGCCGGCGAAACGCCCGCCCACGCCGTGGGCGGTGACCGGCAGGCTGTCCTTCACCCAGAATACCTCGTCCATCTGGTGGATCATCAGTTCGAGGAAAATGCCCCCGGACGACCACATGAACTGATACGGATGTCCCGGGCTCAACTGCCAGAGCAGTTCGTTCCGGTTGCGGGCAAACGGAGCGAGAAAATAGCCCGGATCCATGCGGTAGGCGCGGAGGTTCAGGATGTCCCCGAGACGTCCGTCGCGGATCTGGCTGATCAGGGCCTGCCGCGCCGACGAATGCCGGCACATGAGCCCGCAGCCGACCTTCAGGCCCCTCTGCTCGGCCCGTTCGTTGGCCCGGAGCAGGCGTTGAATGCTGCCGGGATCGGGGCCGAAGGTTTTTTCCATGAACACGTTCACGCCCTTCTCCACGGCATATTCGAAGTGCTGGGCCCGGAACGAGGAAAAGGTCGTCAGCAGCGCGACGTCGCCGGGACGGAGGCAATCAATGGCGTGCCGGAACCCGTCGAAGCCTTGGAAACGCCGCTCGGCCGGCACGTCCACGGCGTCGCCCAAGGTCTCCTTGAGCGTGGCATGGGTGCTGTCGAGGCGGTCCCGCCGTATGTCGGCCATCGCCACGAGCTTGACCGGGCCCTGGGGCTGTTCGCCCTTCGCGGCCTGACGTCCGGAAAGGTCGTTCAGGACCAGGCCGCCCGCGGACAGGGCGTTCGCCACGGCGCCGGAACCGCGGCCGCCGCAGCCGATGAGCGCGAGCCGGATCGTGTTGTCGCCGGCCGCATGAACGTGCGGCAGGGCCACTCCAGACAGCGCGGAAGCAGCCGCAACCCGACCGGCGGTTTGGAGGAACTCGCGGCGGGTGGCACGCGCAAGGGAGGAAGAGTCGGGGGAGCTCATGACGCAGTTTCTAGCAACCCCGCCGGCGTGATGGCCAGCTTCGGGCAACCCACGGTGCCCATTTGCCAGTTCAAGGACGAGGGGAACCAGACGGACGGGTCTCAGCGGCCGCCTGCGGAATCACTGTTTGATGGTCGTCCGGTCGCTCGCTGGGGACGCGACCTTCGTGGAGTGTTGCCAAGAATTCTCTCAGACTGGATGGGTCGGCGCCACCTTGGGTTTGCGTGACGGGGAACCTCCGACCACCGTTGACCGGGCCGAGTGGCAGAATGGCCGGACACGAGACGATGAATCCCTCCGATCCCCATCGCGGTGCCGGTTCCAATCCGGCCAACCGTTTCCTCGCGACCCGCCGCGAGGCGGATCCGGATCTCGCCGACTTGGACCCGGCCGAGGAGCCTTCGCCGCGCACCCAGTTCATCGAAGACCACACGGCCACAGCCCTGACCCGCAATGACAGCCCCGACGTCGGCTTTACCTGGTCGCTGAACCCCTACCGCGGCTGCGAACACGGCTGCATCTACTGCTACGCCCGGCCGTTTCACGAGTATCTCGGTTACAGTCCCGGCCTGGATTTCGAGACGAAGATCGTGGTGAAGCCCCGGTTGCCGGAACTGCTCCGGACCGAACTCGCCCGTCCGGGCTGGCGACCGGAAGGCATCGCGCTGAGCGGCGTGACCGACTGTTATCAGCCGGTGGAACGCCGGCTGCGGATCACGCGCCATTGCCTCGAGGTTCTCGCGGAGTTCCGGAACCCCGTCGCCATCGTCACCAAAAACGCGCTGGTCGCGCGCGACGTGGACGTGCTGGGCGAGTTGGCCCGACACCAGTGTGCGGCGGTGTTCATCTCACTCACGACGCTGGATCCGGATCTGCGGTCCATCCTCGAACCGCGCACGTCACCGCCGGCCGCACGGCTCGCGGCGATCCGGAAGCTACGCGCCGCGGGCATCCCCGTGGGCGTGATGATCGCGCCCATCATCCCGGCCCTGAATGACCACGAAATCCCCAAACTGGTCGCGGCGGCGGCTGACGCGGGCGCGGAATTCGCGGGGCGGGTGGTCCTGCGCCTGCCGTTCGCGGTGGCGCCGCTTTTCGAGGAATGGCTCGGGAGACATTTTCCCGACCGGCGGGACAAGGTTCTGAATCAGGTCCGCGACCTGCGCGAAGGCAGGCTGAACGATTCCAACTTCGGGGCGCGCATGACCGGGACCGGTCCGGCCGCCGAACGCATCGCGCAACTGATGGATGTGGTCTGCCGCCGGGCGGGAATCGCCGGCCGCTGGCCACAGCTCACCACGGAGAATTTCCGCCGGCGCGAGCCCGGCCAGTTGGAGTTGCTCTGAGTGCGTCAGCGACGCAGCGCGGGAGGATTCGCCGCCACAAGGTTACGGGGAGTCGAACCGGCGAAAAAGCGCAGGCGGGAGCCGGCCGGGAAGTTGGTGAGGCCGGGGAAAAGGGCGAGTCCGAGGGTGCGGTTGGCGAGCGGAAGGTTCGCCTGACCGGCTTGGGCAAGCAGTGTGCCGGCGCTGTCCACGAGCTCGATGTGCGTGAACGTCGGCGGCCGTTGCGCGCCGGTGGCCGGGTCAAACCCGGTGAACCAGACCACGAGGCTGGAATCGTCCACCACCCGGGTGGATACGGAATGGCTTTGCCAGTCGAACCTGGCGCGCACGGCGACAGGCAGCCAAACCCACGGCGGGCGTTCGTAGCGGTTGCCCGTGCTGAACACATGCATCGGTCCCACCGTGGTGGCCAAGACCCGCAGTCTCCGGCCGTCGGCGAGGCGGATGCCCGAAGGTCTCAGTCCGAACCAGAGCAGCAGCGCCGCCAACAGGATCAGCGGGACGAGTGCGAGACGCTCACTGCGGGTTGGATTCATGCGCCGGGCGAGTGTTGGCGCAGACGGCGTTCCGGAGTTCCCGAGCGGCAGTCAGCAGTTCCCGGGCGGCGAGCAAGGCATCCTCCGACCGCGGGGCCACGGGAATCGCAGGGGCCGACGGGGAGGCCGAATCGTCCGGATCGCCGAGGCCGGTTTCGCGGAACGCGCGAAGGCGCGCCAAGATGAGGTCGCGGATCTCCTCGGCGTTGCCCACGCCGTGGAAGAAGCCCACGTGCAGCGAGCGCGTCTGCCCATGCTGGCCGGCGGCCGCCGCGCCGCCGCCGCCCGCGGATTCGACCTTGAGATCGGCCAGACCGAGCCAGCGTTGCAACGGACCCTGCGTGACGACGACCTGCTGGAGGTTGGCGTAGCTCATGGTCATTTCCCACACGCTCCAGACCCCGGACCGGATCCGCAGGCTGCGGTCGGTGACCATATACCAGCGCTGTTCGTAATCGAGACGCAGGACGGAGTAGCTCACCAGCGCCTGCACGACGAAGAACGCCACGCCGAGAATTTCCAGGACCACGACGAGCGGCAGCACCCAGCTGGGCAACCGCTTCGCCACTTCGGCCGCGAACTGCGCGGGGTCTTTGCGCGGTCCCTTGCGGTTGCGTTTGGAACGGGCCGGAGCGTTGGTGGAGGTGTCGCCTTCGGCCGCGGCCGCGACGGCGTTGGTGGCGGGTGCGGTGTTCGTGGCGGCGGGCTCCGGAGCGGGCGTCGCCGGGTTGGCGGACCGTGACTGCCATTCGCTGCGGGCGTAGCCGAGCGCAGCGAGCCAGAACACGATGCCCAGCAGCGCCATGAACTGGCGCAGGCCCCAGAGTGTCAGGCCCAGCCGGAAGTAGTTCGGCGCCGCCCGGAACACGCGAAGCGATTGCGGATCGCCTGCGGGCGGCTGGGGCTCGGGTGGCACCCGCAGCCACCGGAGGACGAGCCCGCGGAAGGCCTCAAGCATCGGGACCTCCCTTGCGTTCGGCCGACGGCGCAGCCAGTTGTTGCCGGAGTTCGCGCAGTTCCGCCGCCACTGCGCGCAGCACCACCGCCAATTCCTCCGACTGCCCGGAGCCATGGGTGGCCGGCGCGCCAAGGGCCGAACTTGGGGCGGTTTCCCGAATGCCACGCATCCGGGAATAAAGAAAGTCGCGGACGGCCTCGAACTCCTTCAGCCCCTCGATGGTCATCTCCGCGGAGGCGTTCCCGCTGGCGGTCTGGACCATGATGCGGGCGATGCCCAGCCAGCGTTCGAGGAAGTTCGACTGCAGGTGGATGTCCTGGATGCGGGCGTAGTTCAGGACCGTCTGGCGTCGCCACAGCACGCCCCAGCTCATCGAGACGCCCTCGTCTGTGAAGCGGTAGCGCATGGACTGGTAACGGAACCAGAAGTAAGGCAGCAGCACGGGCGCGGCCGGGAGGATGATCAGCGCGTTGAGCAGATAGTAGGTCCACAGGCTGGCGTGGGGACGTTCAATCCGCAGGACCGGATGTTCGGAACTCTCGGCACTCACGGCGCGATATGGTGGCCCGCCGCAGCGCTTGGCAAGCCCGGAGGATTCATTCCCTCCAGCCCCATCGGCGATAAGCCCATTGGGTCGCGCCGAACAGAAGCCCGGCCGTCACTAGCCCGGCCAATACGTCCACGCCGTAATGCGCCCGGGTATAGACCGTGGACAGGCAGATGCTCAGCGCCAGGACCAGATGCAGCCAGCGGACCGGCCGGACGTAGCGCCACGAAAACCAGGCGGTGATCAGTCCGAGGGCGACATGGCTGCTCGGGAATGCGGCCCCGGCGATCTCCGCATGCTGTTCGATCACCTCCAACAACCGGTAGCACGGTCCGGTCTCCACGGTCGCCGGCACGCTCCGCGGGGCGTGGCCGTGCCGGAGCGTGAAGTCGGACCGTTCGGGACTGTCCTGATAGAGGATCCGCGGTCCGACCGCCGGCACGAACAGGTAGGTGCCGTAGCAGGCATAGAACGCACAGGCGACCACGGTCACAAAGTGGCCAAACGCAGGCCGGTTCCGCAGCAACAGCCAAAAGCCCAGCACGCCCACCATCAGGTAGAAACTTAGGTAGGAAAGGTGCATGAGCTCGCTGAACCATGGTTGGGAAAAGGCCGCCATCATGGCCTCCGCCGGCTGACAGCCGAACAGCCGTTCGTCGGCGGCGATGAGCCAGGGATCAATCCGCGGGAGGCCGAGCATGCGGTTGATCACCAGCGTCTCCGAATAAAGGCCAAACAGGAGAAGGAGCGGATAAATGTCCCGCAACCAGCGCCACCGGCGGGAGCTCGCCGAGGACGGATGCGAACAGGCCAGCAGATGAACTCCCAGCAGGGCAGCGACGTGCCCGCCCACGAGGATCAGCCAAGGGCCGCGGTGGCTGGCCAACGCCACCAAGGCCACGAGGAGCAGGTAACCCTGGGTTACCCAATCCACCAGGCGGTAGCTGTTCGCGGCCGGTCGCACGCGCGGGAGGGAGCCGTTCCGCGGGTGGCATTGCAAGTCGTCAGAATGGCCGCGCCGGGTCAATTTGCGTTCTAAGGCTGGCAATCCCGGGTTGGCTGGCGGTCGCCCGATTGGGTGGCATTTCCCGGTCATGGCCGCCTGCCCGCCCAAATTGTCCGCCGAAGCTCCTTCCGGATGCGCCTGCTGCCCGCTCGACCAAGTGCGGGCCGGCGTGACCGTCCGTATCCGGCACCTGCGCGTCGACCCGGGCGTCAGCCGGCGACTCCGGGAAATCGGTCTGGGAGAAGACCAACTCGTGCGGCTGATAGCGAAAGCATCGAATCTCATTTGCCAGGTCTGCAATGCGCGGCTTGCGCTCAGCAGTGCCGTGGCCGCGCAAATTCTCGTGGAGCCGGTCTTGCCGGCCCGCGGCGCGTGAACCGCACCCAATGGCTGGGTTTCGGGGTCGCCCTCTGGCTCCTTTTGGGTGGTTTTGGGGCCGATGCTCCCAAGCCGTCCGTTCGCCGGCTGGGACCGGATGATTCCCTGGTGGCGGAGGGCCGGTTTGTCTTTGAGCGCAATTGTGCCGTCTGCCATGGCAAATGGGGCGACGGTCGGGGCGAAATGGCGGTGGGCATGGTGCCCCGTCCGCGGAAGTTCACTTCGGGAACGTTCAAGTTCCGCTCCACGCCGTCCGGCAACCTGCCGACCGATGCCGATCTGGTCCGCACCATCCGGGGCGGCCTGTTCGGCACTTCGATGCCCACTTTCCAACATTTGCCCGAGCGGGACATCCTAGCGGTCGTTGAGTATCTAAAGACTTTCTCGAAGAAATGGCTGCTTTCAGAGAATTATTCCGACCCGGTTATCATACCGAACATTCCAGCATGGCTAGCCGATAGAAACGAACTTGGGCCGCATCTCAGCGCCGGCCGAAACCTGTTTGTGGCGACCTGCCAGCCCTGTCATGGCCCGGAAGGCCGGGGCAATGGGCCGGCGGCGGCTGATTTGGAGGATGACTGGGGGCAACCTTCGGTTCCGGCCGACCTTACGCTGCCGTCCATCAAGAGCGGAACGGAACCTCGGGACATTTACCGGGTCCTCGTCACCGGCCTCAACGGGACACCGATGCCCAGCTTTCTCGAATCCACAACCGAGACCCAGCGGTGGGATCTGGTGGCCTTCGTGCTTTCCCTTCGCCCGTCGGCTGAAGCGCTTTAGCCGGAATGATGCAGTTCGGGCGGGGGGCTTCGTTCGCCAAGAGCGTCGACAATGAACTAATTCCACCAAGTGGGGACCCGGCATGCCAATGAAGGGATTGCCAACCATCCGGATTGCGCAAGGACCTGAAATCCGAGGTGGACTCGTGGATGGGGCGGCCCGGGCTCTTTGCCACTGCGGGGTTCCGGCTTCGCCGCGTCAGTTCGGACCGAGTTGGGCTTAATTTCGTTAGCGCAAGGCCCGAAAAGTGCTCACTTTCACGCGACTCAGCATGAATCGTTCATCCTGTCCGGGAAATCTGCGTGGACTTCCCCATTACTTGCGGACGCGTCTAGGCCTCCTATTCGCCTGCCTGGGACTGCTTGGCTCGGCGGCGTTCGGCCGGGTGGAGGCTGGCTCCCTGCTGCGCGAGGTCTTCGAAAATATCGGCGGCAGCGCGCTCAGCGACCTGACCAACAATCCGGCGTTTCCGAATTCGCCGACCTCGACGGGTTTCGTCACGGATTTTTTCGAGTCCCCGACGGATACCGCGGAAAACTATGGCCAGCGGGTTCATGGCTACATTGTGCCGCCGACCACGGGCAGCTACACCTTCTGGATCTCTTCCGACGACCAGGGCGCATTGTTCCTGAGCACTGACGAGTTCCCCGCCAACAAACGGCAGATTGCGCATGTGCCCGAGTGGACCGGTTCGCGGGAATGGGGAAAATACGCGCAACAGCAATCGACGCCGATCACGCTTCAGGCCAACAAGGCTTATTACATTGAGGCGTTGCAAAAGGAGGGGGGCGGCGGTGACAACCTCGCAGTCCGCTGGCTGCGCCCCGGAAACATTGATGAGGGTCCGATCCCCGGGACTTATCTGCTCCCGTGGGGCACCGCCTTCACGCCGCCGAACATTTCGCAGCAGCCCACGAACACATCCGTGGTCGAAGGCCAGATGGCGACGTTTGTGGTCAAGGTGACCAACGTGGATCCCGTCACCTACCGCTGGCAGCGCAACGGAGTGAACGTGCCCAGCTCGGATACCAGTGTGCTCACCTTTGGGCCGGTGACGATGGCCGACCAGGGCGCGAACTTCGGGGCCGTCCTGACCAATCGCATCGGGTCGACGAACACCACGCTCGCCACGCTGACCGTGCTGCCGGACACCACCAAGCCGGTGCTGCTGTCCGCCACCAGTCTCGGCAACACGCGCATCCGGCTCATCTTCAGCGAGCCGATGGATCCGACGTCTGCCGGCGTGCCGGCGAATTTCCAAGTCAGCGGCGGTGTCACCGTCACCGCTGCGGCGATTGATGCCGAGCCCACGGCCATCGTGATCACGGTGGCAGGGATGAACTTCGCCCAAAACTACACCGTCACGGTGAGCAACGTGAAGGACCGTGCCCAGACGGCCAACACCATCGCGGCCAACAGCATTGCCGGTTTCCTCGCCCTGGAACTTACCGCGGCCAATGTCGGCGGCGGCACCGGCGGCATCACCCGGATCGGACCGGGTGCGTTCGACCTCAGTGGCCGGGGCCGGGGCGTGAGCGGCAACAGCGATCAGTTCCAGCTTTCGTGGGAACTCCGGAGCGGCGATTTCGACGTGCAGACGCGGCTCGTGGACCTCGGAGTTTCGGATCCCTTCGTCCGGGCGGGCATCATGGCTCGGTCCAACCTGGAGACCAACGGCCTGTTCGCGGCCACGTTCAGTGCGTCCGCGCAGGTCGGCAGCTTCTTCGAGTCCCGGACCGCGTCCTCCGGCGCGCCGGCACGGCAGACCATCGTGGGCGGTTATCCGGCCAACTATCCCTGGCAGTGGCTGCGCCTCCGCCGTTCCGGCAGCACCTTCACCGGTTTCGCCAGCCGCGACGGGCAGGCGTGGGTGCAGCTCGGTTCGACGAGCGTCACGATGCCGTCCCAGATCTATGTCGGCCTGTCGCTTTCCAGCCAGACCGCCGCTACCGGAGCGACCGCGAAGTTCCGCGACTACGGAGCCACGGTCAGCACGGCGACCACCACCTTTGTGAATGACCGGGAATCCTTCACGCCGTCGTCCCGGCGGACGGGCCTGGTGATCTCCGAGCTCATGTATCATCCGAAGCCGGCCACCGACGTCACCGCGAACCTGGAGTTCATCGAGATCTACAACGCCGGCGCCATCTTCCAGGAACTGACCGGCTGGCGGCTGGCCGGCGGGGTGGACTACCGGTTCCCGGACGGCTTCCGGATCGAAGCGGGCCAGTTCGTGGTCGTTGCCGCGGATCCGGCGGCGGTGCAGGCCGCCTATGGCCTTACGGGTGTGCTCGGCCCGTTCACCGGTTCCCTCAACAATGCCGGCGACACCGTGCAGCTCCGTGACTCCATCGGAGCCATCAAGCTGGACCTCGAATACTCGCCCGACGCGCCGTGGCCGGTGGCGGCCGACGGCGCGGGCCACTCGCTGGTGCTCAGTGCGCCGAGCTACGGTGAGGCGGATCCCCGGGCCTGGAGCGCCAGCGCGCTGCCCGGCGGTTCGCCGGGGCAGGTGGATCCCGTGGTCCCGGCCGCCGCGCAGTCCGTGGTCATCAATGAATTCCTCGCGCACACCGATGATCCGCAGCTGGACTTCGTCGAGCTTTACAACCGCAGCAACCAGCCGGTGGACCTTTCCGGCCACTGGCTCAGCGACGATGCCACGACGAACAAGTTCCGCCTCCCGGACGGCACGCTCATCCCGGCCCGCGGTTTCGTGGTCTTTGACCAGGTGCAGCTCGGGTTCGCGCTCAACGCGGCGGGCGAGACCATCTACTTCCTCGCGGCGGACGGCGCGCGGGTGCTCGACGCGGTGCGCTTCGGCGGCCAGGAAAACGGCGTCTCCTCCGGCCGGCTGCCCAACGGCTCCGGCACCATCCGCCGGCTGGCCGCGCCCACGCCGGGCGCCGCCAACGCCGGCTGGCGGGCCGAGGCCGTGGTCATCAACGAACTCATGTTCGCCCCGGTTTCCGGCGACGACGCAGAGGAATATGTGGAGCTGCACAACCGCACGGCCGCGCCGGTGGACCTCGGCGGCTGGCGCTTCACGGCGGGCATTGACTTCGAGTTCCCCCCCGGAGCCGCGCTCCCGGCGAACGGCTACCTGGTCGTCGCCAAGGACGCCGCGCGGTTGCGGGCCGGTTACCCGCACCTCACCGCCGCGAACACCTTCGGCGACTACGGCGGCGCGCTGCGGAACTCCGGCGAACGCGTGGCGCTGGCCAAGCCCGACACGATCCGCTCGACGAACCAACTGGGCGAACTGGAGACCAACCGCATCCACATCGTCATCAGCGAAGTGACCTACGCCGACGGCGGCCAGTGGTGCCGCTGGGCCGACGGCGGCGGCTCCAGCCTCGAACTCATTGATCCCGACGCGGACCCGCTGCGGGCGGCCAACTGGCGCGACTCCGACGAGACCGCCAAGGCGCAGTGGAGCCCGGTGGAATTCACCGGCCGGCTCGACCACGGCAACGGCAGCTACGGCATCAACCGCTTCTTCCTGGGCCTGCTCAACGACGGCGAATGCCTGGTGGATGACATCGAGGTCGTCCGGGGAACCGGCGCGAACCTGGTGTCCAACGGCGGCTTCGAGAGCGGCGCGACCGGCTGGACCTTCTTTGGCAACCACAGCGACAGCACGGTGGTTTCCGCCGGGGCCTTCGCCGGCACGCGCGCCCTGCATCTCCGCGCGGGCGGCGGCCTCGACACCGGCCCCAACACCATCCGCACCGCCCTCGGCGCGGGGCTGGCCGCCAACGACACCGTGACCATTCGCGCCCGGGTCCGCTGGCTGGCGGGCTGGCCGGAACTGCTGTTCCGCCTGCGCGGGAGTTTCCTGGATTATGCCGCCCCCCTGCCCGTGCCCACGAATCTCGGCACGCCGGGCCTGCCCAACAGCCGCCGCGTGGCCAACGCCGGCCCCGCCATTTACGACGTGACCCACACGCCCGCGCTGCCGCGGGCCAACGAGCCGGTCATCGTCACCGCCCGCGTGTCCGATCCCGACGGCCTGGGCAACCTCAACCTCCGCTTCCGCACCGATCCGAGCGCCACGCTCTCCACCCTGGCCATGCGTGATGACGGCACGGCCGGCGACGCCGTGGCGGGTGACGGGCTGTATTCCGCCACGATCTCCGGCCGCGCCGGCGGCACGCTGATCGCCTTCCGCCTCGAGGCGACGGACGCGAGCGGGGCCAGCGCGGTCTTCCCGCCGGGCGTGCCCGCCGACGAATGCCTCATCCGCTGGGGCGATCCGGTGCCTTTCGGCAGCTTCCCCAACGTGTATCTCTGGAACACCCAGGCCAACCAGAGCGCGCCCGACGGCAACGCGCTGAACAACAAGTTTCGCCGGGGCACGCTGGTGTATGGCCACCGGCGGGTGATCTACAACGTGCTCTTCCGCGACAAGGGCAGCCCCTACCACGGCGGCGCCGGCGACATCGTCATCTCCGCCCCCAAGGACGACAAGCTGCACGGCGTGCGCGAGCGGGTCATGGGCTCCACCGGCAACGGCGACTCCGAAACCACCGGCCTGCGCAGCCGCCTGGCCGCCTGGCTGGGCAAGGAAATGGGCATCCCCCACCTGAACGGCAACTACCTGCGCTTTTACCGCAACGGCTCTCAGTTCCGGAACCTCGTCGAGGATCTCGAGGAGCCCGACCACCGCTACGCCGAGCAGAACTTCCCCGACGGCGAGGCGGGTGACCTCTACAAGCTCTCGATCTGGTTCGAGTTTGAGGACAACAACCGTAGCTTCAGCCCCACCCAGACGACTCTCCAGCGCTTCACGACCACCGGCAACCAGTTGAAGACCGCCCGCTACCGGTGGAACTGGAAACGCCGGACCCAGGTGTTCCCCGAGGAAGATTTCACCACGATCTTCGACTTGGTGAACGCCGCGAACTCCCCTTCCGGCTCCCTGGTCAACAACCTGCTCAACCACGCCGACGTCGAGCAGTGGATGCGCGTCCACGCCTACAACCGCGTCATGGGCAACTGGGACGCGTGGACCTTCAGCGTCGGGCAGAACATGTATCTCTACCGCCAGCCCGGCCGGCGCGCGGTCCTCATGCCGTGGGATCTGGACTTCACCTTCGGCCTCGGCAACGGCTCCAGCGACGGCCTGTGGGGCGGCCAGGATCCGGTCGGCAACACGCTCTACGACACGCCCGCGTTCCGCCGGATGCTCTGGCGCGCCTATCTGGACGCGGTCAACGGCCCGATGCTCGAGCAGAACTACGGCCCCGTGATCACCGCCCTTCGCAGCGCCCAGACCCAGAACAACATTACCGGCCTGGGGGCCACCAGTTCGATCAACACCTACATCAACGCGCGCCGCAGCTACATCCTCGGGCAGATCAACAGCCAGAACGCCGCCGCCTTTGCGATCACCTCGAACGGCGGCAACAACTTCACCTCCACCACGCCCACGGTGAACCTGGTCGGCACCGCGCCCTTCCAGGTCGCCACCATCGCGGTCAACGGCGTGGCGTATCCGGCGACCTGGACCAGCTTCACCACGTTCTCGATCAGCGTGCCGCTCACGCAGCAGGTCAACGCCCTGGCCTTCGCCGGCCGGGACCGCCTCGGCAATCCGGTGCCCGGCATGACCGACACCATCACCGTCACCTACAACGGCGTCATCCAGGCGCCGCAGGACTACGTGGTCATCAACGAGCTGCACTACAATCCCGCCGAGCCGCAGACCGGGTTCATCGAGCTGCACAACCGCTCGACCAGCACGCCCTTCAACCTGTCCGGCTTCCGGCTGGAGGGCGTGGGCTACACGCTGCCCGAGGGGACGATCATTCCGGCCAACGGCTACCTCGTGATCGCCGGCAACGCCGCCGCCTTTGCCACGCGCTACGGCGGTGGCATCCCGCTCGTGGGCGAGTTTCCTGGCCGGCTCGATAATGACGGCGAAACCATCCGTCTCGTGAAGCCCGGCGCGACGCCGGAGCAGGATGTCCGCATCAGCGACCTGCGTTACTACGACCGCCTGCCCTGGCCGGTGAACGCCGATGGCTTCGGCCCCTCGCTCCAGCTCATTGATCCCGCGTTGGGTTCCTGGAACGTGGGCAACTGGGCTGTGACGGCCACCAACGCCGCCAACCGCACCACGCCCGGCGCGGCTAACTCGGTCAGGGCCACGCTCCCGGCCCTGCCCGCCGTATGGCTCAATGAGGTGCTGCCGAACAACGTGGGCGGCCCCACCGATGCCGCGGGTGAACGCGAGCCGTTCATCGAGCTTTACAACGCTGGCGATACCGCCGTGGACCTCGCGCCGTTCTACCTGACCGACGACTACGCCAGCCTCACGAAGTGGCAGTTCCCCGCCGGCACGACGATTGGGCCAAAGCAGTTCCTGATCGTCTGGGCCGACGGTGAAGGCGCGGAATCCACCGCCGCCGCCCCGCACACCAGCTTCCGCCTCCACGCCACCACGGGCAGGGTCGCGCTCGTTCGCACCCAGGGATTCCCGAGCGCGCCGGCCGTCATGGACTTTGTGGACTACGCGGGCGTGCCCGCCGGGCGCAGTCTGGGCAGCTACCCCGACGGCGAACCGCGCCGGCGGCGTTCATTCTTCCACGTCACCCCGGGGGCGGCCAACAACCCCGCCTTCCCGGCCATCCAGGTCACGATCAACGAGTTCATGGCGCAGAACAACTCGACCATCGCCAACCCGGCGGACGGTGCGTTCGACGACTGGTTCGAGCTGCACAACGCCGGTGCCGAGCCGGTGGACCTCACCAGCTACTCGCTCACCGACGACCTCACGGACAAGACCCAGTTCGTGATCCCGCCCGGTTACGTGATCCCGCCCGGCGGCTTCCTGCTGGTGTGGGCGGACAACGAACCCGGCCGCAACTCGCCGGCCGACCGCGCGCTGCACGTCAACTTCGCCCTCGCCCGCGCCGGCGAGTCGCTGGGCCTGTTCTCGCCGGACGGCACGCAGGTGGACGGCTTCACCTTCACCGAACAGACCAGCGACGTGAGCCGGGGTCGCTTCCCCGACGGTTCGGACGGCCCGCTGCTCGCGCTGGACCCGGCAACGCCCGGAACCTCCAACCTGATCCCCGGCGGCAACCTGCCGCCCGTGGTGAACCCGATCACCGACAAGGAAGTGAACGAAGGCGAACTGCTGAACTTCACCGCCTCGGCCACGGATGCCGACGCCGGCCAGACGCTGACCTACAGCCTCGGCGTGGACGCGCCTGCGGGCGCGGCGATTGACGAGGGCAACGGACAGGTGACCTGGACGCCCACGGAGGCGCAGGGACCGGGCATCTACACCTTCACCGTGCGCGCCACCGACAACGGCACGCCCGCCCGCACCGGCGCGGCAACCGTCAAGGTCACCGTCGCCGAGGTGAACCGCCCGCCCGTCATCCCCGAACTCGCCGAAGTCACCGTGGATGAAGCCTCGCTGTTCTCGCTGCTGATTCCTGCGACCGATCCCGACCTGCCGGCGAACGCCCTCGCCTTCTCGCTCGTTGAACCGGTTCCCGCCGGTGCGGCCATTGACGCCGCCAGCGGCGAACTGACCTGGACGCCTGCGGAAGCCCAGGGCGGGGCCGCCTACGATCTCACCGTGCGCGTCACCGACAACGGCACGCCGCCGCTGAGCGCCGAACGCGTGCTGCGCGTGAACGTCCGCGAGGTGAACAACCCGCCCGTGATCACGCAGTTGTCCCCGCAGTTCGTGGACGAGGGCGCGGCGTTCAGCCTCACCGTGCAGGCCGCGGACCCCGAAGGCGCGGCGGTGCGCTTCAGCCTCGCCCCGGGAGCCCCCGCCGGCCTGGCGATCAATCCAGACACGGGGCTGCTCACCTGGTCACCCACCGAGGCGCAGGGACCGGGCAACTACCCCGTCGTCGTCCGCGTGCAGGAGCAGACGGCCGACGCGCTGGTGGCGCAGATGACGTTCACCATCACGGTCAACGAGGTCAACCAGCCCCCGGTGCTGGCCGCGCTGCCCGACCGCACGGTGACCGAGGGTGACACCGTGAGCTTCATCGCCACCGCAACCGATGCCGACCGGCCGGCGCAGACGCTGGCGTATTCGCTGGTCGAGCCGTTCCCGGCGGGTGCCGCACTGGACCCGAACACGGGCGCCTTTGGCTGGACCACGGGCGACGATGCCGGCGCGACGACCAATGTGCTGACCGTGCGGGTCACCGACAACGGCCCCGGCAATCTGACCGACAGCAAGACGTTCACGGTGATTACCCGGCCCCGGTTCAAGGTTGCCCTCAGTGAAATCATGTGTCGGCCGCTGACCAACCGCGCCGAATACGTCGAGCTCACGAATCCATCCGCCAGCACGGCGTGGGACATTTCCGGATTCCGTCTGGTCGGTAACGAACTGAACTTCACGTTCCCGGCCAACACCGTGCTCGCTCCCGGAGCCGCCCTCTGTGTTGCCCGCGACGTGGGGGTGTTCCGGGCTACCTATGGCAATACGCTGCCGGTGGCCGGGGCATGGACCGGCATTCTGGGCGCCGCGGCGGACAGCCTCCGCCTGGTGCGGCCGGGCACGCCTGGGGCAACCGTGGACCAGGTGGACTACCGCACCACGGCGCCGTGGCCGACGGTCGCCGCGACCGGAGCGGCCTTGCAGGTCGTGGATCTGCGGCGTGACAATTCGCGGGTGGGCAACTGGGCTGCTGCTGCGGCCTACAACGGCCCGCGGCAATTGTCGGTGATGACCAACCTCTGGCGCTATTACCAGGCCGGCCCGCCCCCGGCCGGTTGGAACCAGCCCGCCTTCAGCGATGCCGCCTGGGCCCAGGGGCGCGGGCTGCTTTACGTCGAGACCGCCCCGTTGCAAGCGCCGAAGACCACGGCGCTCACCCTCGGACAAATGGCCTACTACTTCCGCGCCAAGTTCACCCTGCCCTCCGTTCCCGCCGGCGCCACCCTGCGCTTGCGCCACATCATTGACGATGGCGCGGTATTTTACCTGAACGGCCGGGAACTGCACCGCTTCGGTTTCGGCCCGAACGTGGTCGTGCAGCACGATACCCCCGCCGCCCTGATCGGAGATGCGGCGCTCGTCGGACCGGTGACGCTGCCCGCCGACCTGCTGCAGGCCGGCGAAAACGTGCTGGCCGTGGAGGTGCATCAGACCAGTGCCAACAGTTCCGACATCGTCTTCGGGGCCGACCTGTTCCTCGAAGGCGGATCGGTGCCGGGCCAGACGCCGGGGGCGACCAACAACGTCGCCGCCGCCCTGCCGGAGTTTCCGGCCGTTTACCTCAACGAGGTCCTGCCCAACAACACAACGGGCCTCACCGACAGCAAGGGCGAGCGGGAACCATGGGTGGAAGTGTTCAATGCCGGCGCCACGGCGGTGGACCTCACTGGCTGGAGCCTGACCGACAATTACAGCGACCTGGGCAAGTGGGTCTTCCCCGCCAGCACGCTGATGGCCCCCGGCCAGTTCCTCGTTGTATTCCTCGACGGCGAAGCCGCCGATGCGACCGCGACCGAGCTCCACACGGGCTTCCGGTTGGCGTCGGCCAATGGTTCGCTTGCCCTCGTCCGGCCCCAGAATGGTGGCCGTGCCGTGGTCGACTACGTCGACTTCGGCACCGTGGCGGCCAACAGCTCGCTGGCGGCCCTGCCTGATGGACAGCTCTTCGACCGGGAGATTTCGACCAAGCCGACACCCGGAGCCTTCAACACCGGCACCCCGCCCAATCGCGCTCCGGTCCTCGGCACGATTGCCTCCCAGGAAGTCGCCGAGGGAAGCCAGCTGACGTTCACAGCGTCGGCCACCGATGCGGATGCAGGCCAGACGTTGACTTACACGCTGACCGGAGCCGTTCCTGCAGGTGCCGCGCTGACGCCTGCGGGTGTGTTCACCTGGACGCCGACCGAAGCACAGGGCCCGGGCAATTTCACGGTCACCGTCGTCGTGACGGACAACGGCGTGCCGCCGCTGACCGATGAACAGGCCGTCAACCTAACCGTGCTGGAACGCAACGTGGCGCCCACGCTGGTCGCGCCAACGGTGACTTCGATCCCGGAGAATGTCCTGTGGACCGCACAGTTCACGGGCAGCGACAGCGACGTGCCCGCCAATGCGCTGACCTACTCGTTGGTCGAAGGACCGCCGGGAGTCAGCGTTGATGCGACGACCGGTGTGGTCTCCTGGACCCCGACCGAGGCGCAGGGCCCGGGCAACTTCACGATCACCGTGCGGGTAACCGACAACGGAACGCCGGCACTCAACGCCCAGGCTGCGCTCAGCGTCACGGTCACCGAAGTAAATCTCGCGCCGACCCTGACCGGGCCGGCTTCCGCGACGATTCCGGAACTCCAGAAATGGACCGGCCAGTTCATCGGCACGGATGACGACCTCCCCGCCAACACGCTGACCTACTTGCTGGTGAATTCACCCGCCGGCCTGGATCTGGATCGCGCGACCGGTGCCGCTACCTGGACCCCGCTCGCGATCCAAGGGCCCGGCGAATACACGGTGACCGTGCGGGTCACTGACAGCGGTTCGCCGGTCCGTTCGGCCGAACACACCCTCGTCCTCACGGTCGTCGATTCCGGCTCGGCCCCGACACCGGCCGCAACGCTCAATCCGGAGGGCACGGTTACGTTGACGTGGCCAACACTGAACGGTGTGACCTACCGACTTGAGGTTGCCGATCAGGCTGACGGCCGCTGGCAGACACTGTCCACGGTGACTGGCACCGGTGCTCGGGCCACAACTACGGACAATCCCGGTGCCCGCACGGAACGTTTCTATCGGCTCGTCATTCCGTGACCTTGTCCATGCCCGCGTCCGCCGACCCCTCGGCGGACGCGGCTTGATTCCCGGCTTAGGAGATGGCGGGAAGCGTCACCCAAGGACTTGGGGCCGACGGGAAACCCAGCCTGATTTGTTGGAGTGACGCTGCTCGGCGCTTGCCGGGACGCGGGGCGCTTCGCAGCCTTGGCCGCACGCATGAGTTCGTTGTCCCCGTTCCTCGTCCCTCCCCGGATTGTTCCGGAACTTGATCCGGGCTTCCGTCCACCTGCCCTCGCCCATCGCGCCTTTGCGGTTGCGGCGACCGAACCAATCACACTCGCTGTCGAACAGGCCGACGGCTCGGTATTCCATCATCCACTGCGCATCCTGCCCGCCACGAACGTGGCGGCGGCGGAGGCGAATCCATTCTTCGTCGAGCGCACGGTGAAGTTTCTCCTCTGGGGCTACGGTGGCTGGCGGATCCATGTCGCCGGACCCGAGAGCCTGGTGGCCGCGTTGCGCCGCCATTATGCCGAGGACGTCCCGGGAAAGTTCGACTCCGAGATCATCGGCCAGCGCATCTACGACCGGCCCATCGAGGTGGTGCGGGTTGGGTCAGCCGCCGAATTGCCCGCGCCCAAGGCCATCACCGCGCCGTTGGGTCGCCATTGGAACGGCTGCCGCATCGGGTTCGACCTTGGCGGTTCGGACCGCAAAGTCGCCGCGGTGGTGGACGGCAAGTGTGTGTTCAGCGAGGAGACGGTCTGGGATCCCTATTTTCAGCCCGACATCAACTATCACCTCGACGGCATCCGCGACTCGCTGCGCAGGGCCGCCGCGCACTTGCCGCGGGTGGACGGCATCGGCGGCAGCGCGGCCGGGGTCTATGTGAACAACCGCGTGAAGGTTGCCTCGCTGTTCCGCGGCGTGTCCCGCGAGGTGTTCGAGGCGCGCGCGAAGGAACTGTTCCTCGGGCTCCGGCAGGAATGGGGCGGCATCCCGTTCGACGTGGTCAACGACGGCGAGGTCACCGCGCTCGCCGCCGCGATGTCGCTCGGGGTGAACTCCGTGCTCGGGCTTGCGATGGGCACCAGCACCGCGGCCGGATTTGTGAACGCCGAGGGCAACATCACCTCGTGGCTCAACGAACTGGCCTTCACGCCGTTCGACTACAGTCCCGCCGCGCCGCGCGAGGAGTGGTCCGGCGACGTGGGCGTGGGGGCCTCCTATTTTTCACAGCAGGCCGTCGGGCGACTGCTGGCCCCCGCCGGCATCGAGGTGGATTCTGCGATGGGCCTGCCCGAGAAGCTGAAGCACGTGCAGGCGCTCATGAAAGAGGGCGATCCCCGCGCCGCCCGGATCTACGACACCCTCGGGGTGTTCCTCGGCTACGGCCTGGCGCACGCGGCGAGTTTCTACCGGTTCGAGAACGTGTTGGTGCTGGGTCGGGTCACCAGCGGCATCGGCGGCGAACGCATGCTGGAAGGCGCGCGCGGGGTGCTGGATCTCGAATTCCCCGAACTTTCCCGGAAGGTGAAGTTCCACGTCCCGGATGAGAAGGAGAAGCGGCACGGCCAGGCCATCGCCGCCGCCAGCCTGCCGTTTGTAAACTGAGCTGGGAGCTGCGCCACGTCCCGTTGCGGACGTGGGGATCAGGTTTCGGGTCCCTGCAATAAACGAAAAAGCCGGCGGTGTTCACCGCCGGCTTTTCGCGAACGAGGGACCGATTACTTCTTCTCCGCGGCGGCCTTTTCGGCAGCAGCCTTTTTCGCCGCCTCTTCCTTCTGCAGCTTCTCCAGTTGTTCCGGCTTGATCACCTCGATCTTGGCTCCCTTCTCGAGTTCGGCCTTGCTGGGCACCTTGATGATGTCGCTCGTGACGACCGGCTGCGGCGCGGGCGCGGCGGTCTCCTTGATGCCGATGAGTTCGACCTCGAACTGGAGCACTGAATTGGGACCGATCTTGGGCGGGGAACCGCGTTCCGCATAGGCCAGGTCGGAGGGGATCGTTAGCTGCCACTTGGACCCGACCGGCATCATCTGGAGCGCCTCGGTCCAGCCCTTGATCACGCCGGTCACCCGGAACGTCGCCGGCTGACCGCGGCCGATGGAGCTGTCGAATTCCGTGCCGTCGATCAGCGTGCCGCGGTAGTGGACACTGACCGTGTCGTTGGTGGTCGGCTTCGCCCCAGTGCCGTTGGTCAGCACCCTGTATTGCAGGCCGCTCGGCAGGGTGATGACGCCTTCCTTGACCTTGTTGGCGGCGAGGAAAGCGGTGCCGTCCGCCTTGTTCTTCTCGGACTCGGCTTTGCGCTTCTCCTCGGCCTTTTGGCGCAGCTCCATGCTGTAGGCGCGCACGACAGCCTGGGCCTCGGTCTCGGTGACCGTGGTGGCCTGTCCGGTGAAGAACGCGGAAAATGCCTGGGCCACGACGGCGGGATCCACCTCATACCCGCCGCGCTGCAGGTTGCGCTTCATGTCGCTCGCGAGCATCACGCCGATGGAATAACTGTTCTTCTCCTTGTCATCTTTGAACCGACCGGCCACGGCGGCGGAATTGGTGTCGGAGGCGGGCACGATCACCGGGGTGGGTGCGGCATTGTTCTGCGCCACGGCCGGAACGGCGGTGGCGCCCAAAAGCAGAAGGGCAAGCGAGGCGGGCTTCATGTGTCGTAGTGACCCGGCGGTCCGCGAATCGTTCAGCAGGGCGGAATCCGGGGCGGGAAGTGACTAGCAGCCGTTCCCGGGAATGTCCAGCGGGCCGCAATCGGCTGGCGGCGACGGGCGGAAGAGCGATGCCTGCTCACAGGCGGTTACGCGCGGTGTGCAGACGGTTCCGGCCAAGGCTACTCTCTGATTCTGAGCTGGAGGTTTTGGGGAGCTGGGAAGGCGAAGGTGTCGGCGAGGCGGACGGAGTTGGTGAAGTAGGGGGACCAGGCGACGCCGTCTGAGGAAGCTTCCAAAACGTAGGGGCGGCCCAAGCGGCCGCCGCGCACGCGCCAAAGGACGCGGCCGTCGGTGAGCGGGCCGGCCGGCTCCAGCCGCAACGCTTCGGCCCCGTAACGGTAGTAGCGCCAGGGGCTCGTGCCGGGGCCGTCGTCCTCGTAGAGGAGGCCGTGCTCGCCGAGCCAGTCGGTGTGGCGGTCCAAGGGCGGGGCGCTCAAGTCGGCGTAGCGCTCGACGGCGACGCGCTGGCCGGGGTTGCCGGTGAGGGTGAAGCTGAAGGTGGCACCGTTCACGGCGGCGGCCAACGGGTCTCCGCGCAGGGGGCGGTCAAGGGCGACGTCGGCGACCTGGTTGGTGACGCGGCTGACACCGTTGTCGAGGACGGCGCTGTAGCGGCCGGCCTGCGCGGCGGTGAGGGGGCCCAGGAGCAGGTCCCGGCCGCGGGCGTCGGGCAGGGGCTGGCCGTCGCGCAGCCATTGGACTTGCGGGGGCGGGGCGAGGTCACCCTCCCAGGCGCGGAGAGTGAGCGGGGTGTTCTCGGGGCGATCAAGCGCGGGCACGGGGTGGTTCCGGGGCTGGGCGGGCAACGGGGCGTTGAGCTGGAACTCGAGGGGAATTTCGCCGGCGAGTTCGGTGGCGCTGGCGACGCTGAAGAGGAGGTCTTCGTTGGCCGGGACTTCGGGCAGGCGCAGCTCGGGGCCGGTGGCGCAGGCGTGGGCGGGGGTGACGAGGTCGAAGCGGGCGGTGCCGGGGACGGGGCGCACGCGGTAGAGGCTCAGGACGACGGGGACGCCGCCACCGGCGCGGATGACAGCGGTGCCGGGGACCGGGAAGCGGAGGCGGAACCAGCGGTTGCGACCGGCCTTCTGGCCGCAGGGCAGCGGGTCCAGGAGGGAGGTGGTGGCGTTGGCGTTGTTGACGGTGTGGGCGTAGGGGACGCCGGGGCTGACGAGGAGGGCGGTGCCACCCAGGGCGTGCCGCTGCCGGCCGCGCGAACGTGCGTTGGGAAAAGTTCCGGCAAATACAGTGGCAGCCAGCCGAAGAACAGCGTGGCCACGAATCCTTGCGCGAAGACGATGGGCAGGAAGGAAGCTTGGAGCGGCGCTGTGCCGAGGAACATCGTGAGCGTCAGTGCCGTCGCGCCAAAGCTGATGAGGGCGTAGGCGCGGCGACGACCGAGCCACGCGGCGATTTGTGCGCCGAAGAAACTGCCCAGCACGGCGCCGAGCGCCCACCAGCCTTGCGTGATGGCTTTGTAGCCCGGTTGCGTCGCGCTGCTGATTTTGTCCGCCCACGGAATCATCCATTTGCTGGCGGCCCACGCGCCCACCATCGGGATTGAGCCGATCAAAACTCCGATGAGCGTGAGGCGGAGCAGCGGCGGGCGGAAGAGTTCGTGAACCGGCGATCGTAGCCGCCTGCCTGAAGTGTCCGCCTCGTTACCTCGGCGGCTACAAGTCGCGAGCCACAGTGGCGATTCGGGGAGTGCGAGCAACACCAGCAGGCCGAGCACGGCGGGCGCGGCGGCGAGCCAGAAAATCCATCTCCAAGACTCCGGCGTGATGTGCCAGGTGCGGGCAATCTGCGAGAGCATGAGAATCCCTCCGTTCAGCGCCGCGCCCATCAGACCGGCGACGACGGGTCGCGATTTGTCCGGCCAGCATTCCGCTGCGAGCGCCACGGCGTTGGGCCACACGCCGCCGACACCGAGGCCGACCAGAAACCGCAGCGCCAGCATCTGCTCCTGTGTTTGGACGAAGGCGCCCAGCCCGGCGAACACGGAGTAAAACAGGACGCTCACGCCGAGCGCGCGGGTGCGACCGATCCGGTCTCCCAGGCTCCCGAGAAAAAGTCCGCCCACCGCCGCGCCGAGCATCAGCGCCGCCGTGAATCGCGCAAACCAGTCGCCACCCAGCGTCGGCGTGAACGCCTCCCCAAGCAGGCTCTGCGACACCGACAAGGACGCCACGGGCATCAAGCCGAGTTCAACGCCGTCAAACAGCAACGCGCCGATGGCCGTGAACAACACGATGTAACGGGCGCGTGGAGACAGGGTGGACGTGCTCATGACGCAGGATGCGACATCGGTGCTCGCAGCACTTCGAGGATCGCGCTGTTGTCCTGATCGCCCAACCCCGCCGCTTCCGCCTGCTCCATGAGACGGCGATGGGTTTCGGTCAACGGCAGTGCCAGACCGGCCGCGCGCGCAGCATCCAGCATGAGCCGCACATCTTTCAGGTGCTGCGAGAGGCGGGCTTGCACCGAGAAATCGCGCTCGATCATCTTGCGTCCCTTCACATCCATCGCGCGGGAGTAAGCATTGCTGCCGGCCATGACTTCGAGTGCGGCGGCGGGCGAAACTCCGAGCGCCTCGGCAAAGGCCAGTCCCTCGGCGAGGGCGGCCCGGTTCAAGCCGAGCACCAGATTGGTGATCAACTTCATGCGCGCCGCACTGCCGCAAGGGCCGACGTGAAACACCTTCCGCCCCATCACCCGCCACAGATCCGCGCACGCTGCAAAAGTGACGTCGTCGCCACCGACCATGACCATGGCCTCGCCCGCGCGGGTCTGCTGGCTGGAGCCGGAAACCGGCGCATCGAGATAGCGCACGCCACGAGCGGCCAGGCGAGCGCCCAACGCCGCGGTCTGGACCGCCTCTCCCGTCGTCGTATCGATCAGAATCTGGCCTTCGTGCAGGCCCGCGCCGAGCTCGGCCAGCACGGCCTCCACCACGTCCGTCGTGTAAAGGCTGACGAGGACCCGCCGGCAATCCGCCAGCGGGTTGTCGCTCCATTCGGCGCCTCGGGTGATAAGCGGGACGGACTTCTCGCGCGTGCGATTCCACACCGTTACGTGAAAGCCGTGTTCCAGCAATCGCTCGGCGAGTGCGGTGCCCATCAGGCCAAGGCCGATGATGCCGATGCGCTGTTGATCTTCGTGACCGGGCATGCCGCAGGCTACCGATTTGCCGGCCAGGCCGTCAGTGGAAAACTTTTTTGAAGCGCGCCATGAACCATCCTGGGCGGACTCTCGACGACGTGCTTCCTCTTCACGGAAAGCAACGGTGATGCGTCGCCATCATTTTCCTCAACCCCACAGGTTCGGTCACGTGGGTGGAGGCGCCGAGGACCGCCGGGCACGAGGACGCCGGAAACTCAGGGAACTCCGGCCGAGCCAGCACGGTGCTTCTGTTCTAGGGACTGATGGGATTGTCCAAGCCGTGGCGGACGCGCGGGTGTTATTGTGGCCCCATGATCAATGCTTGCAACGCGCACCGGGCGCTGCGATGACCCTTCGCGACCATGAGCCAGCCCAACATCATCGCCCGCTACCGCATCGAGACCTGCCTGCCGCTCGAGCAGGTTGCAGAGACGATCGCCGGCGAGCAGTCGTCCGGCACGTTCCTTCCCGTGCCCGGCGAGACGGAAGAACTGAAGGCCCGGGCGCGGGCCAAAGTCACCCACGTCACGCTCCTCGACACGGTGGATGGACCGAGCCTGCAGGGCGGGCGCAAGCCGAAAGGCGCGTCCGGCCCGCTCAAGTATCAGCGCGCGGAAATCACGCTCGCGTTTCCCTTCGACAATCTCGGCGCGAACCTGCCCACCCTCGTCGCCACGGTTTGCGGCAATCTTTACGAACTGAGCGATCACTCGGGGTGCAAGCTGCTCGATCTCGAATTGCCGCCGGCCTTCGGCGCGAAGTATCCGGGGCCACAGTTCAGCGTCGCGGGCACACGGAAGCTGGCCGGTGTTCACGACCGCCCCATCATCGGCACAATCGTCAAGCCGAGCGTCGGCTTCACCCCAGACCAGACCGCGGATCTCGTGCGCGAACTCGGCGAAGCGGGGATCGATTTCATCAAGGACGACGAGCTTCAGGCGGACGGGCCGCATTGCCCGTTGAAAGATCGTGTCGCCGCCGTGATGCGCGTGATCAACGAACTCGCCGATCGCACGGGCAAGAAGGTGATGTTCGCGTTCAACATCACCGACGATCTCGACGCCATGCTGCGCCATCACGACACCGTGCTGGCCGCGGGCGGCACCTGCGTGATGGTGAGCCTGCACAGCGTCGGCTTGCCCGGGTTGCTGGAGTTGCGTCGGCGTTGCGCGCTGCCCATCCACGGTCATCGCAATGGCTGGGGCCTTTACACCCGGCATCCGTTCCTTGGTGTCGAGTATCCCGCTTGGCAAAAGCTCTGGCGACTCGCCGGCGCGGATCATCTCCACGTCAACGGACTGCAGAACAAATTCTGGGAACCGGACGACTCGGTGGTGCGCAGCATCCAGGCCTGTCGCACGCCGATGTTCCGCCCCAACGACACAGCAATGCCTGTGATCAGCTCCGGCCAATGGGGTGGTCAGGCCCCCGAGACTTTTCGGCTCACCGGCACAACGGATATTATGTATGTCGCGGGCGGCGGCATCATGGCGCATCCGATGGGACCGGCGGCCGGTCTGCGCGGCCTGCAGCAGGCGTGGGAGGCTGCGGTGAAGGGAGTGGATTTGAAAACCTACGCGGCAACGCATCCGGAGTTGAGGGAGACGATGGACAAGTTTGGGAAGCGATAATGATGCTCGTTGTTTGTGGTTCGTCGTTCGTTGCTCGCGAACGGCCGATCTCACCACGAACAACCAACCACGAACCATGAACAACCTCCTGCTCGCCTACTACGGGGACGACTTCACCGGCTCGACCGATGTGATGGAGGCTCTGTCGAAAGCCGGTCTGCGCACGGTGTTGTTTCTTGCGCCGCCTTCGCGAGAGCAGGTCGGCCGGTTTCCGGATCTGCGTGCGTTCGGTATCGCGGGCGGTTCGCGCACGATGTCTCCGGAGGAGATGGAGCGCGCCTTGCCACCGGCCTTCGAGGCCCTCAAGGCCAGCGGCGCGGCGATCATCCACTACAAGATGTGCTCGACGTTCGATTCGTCGCCGAGCATCGGCTCGATCGGTCGCGCCATCGAAATTGGCCGGCGCGTGTTCGGCGATCGGCCGACGCCGCTCATGGTGGGCGCGCCGGTGCTGGGACGCTACGTCGTGTTCGGCAATCTCTTTGCCCGCTCGGGCTTGGACACGGAACCCTTCCGTCTCGACCGGCATCCGACCATGAGCCGACATCCGGTGACCCCGATGAAGGAGTCGGACATTCGATTGATTCTCGCCGAGCAAACGAAGCTGCCGGTGGAACTCGTGGACGTGTTGAAGCTGGAGAGCGCGAGTGGTCAGTGCTCAGTGGTCAGTGCTCAGTCGGCATCTCCCATCGTGCTCTTTGACACCATGCGGGAGGAGCACCTCGCCGTGATTGGCAGGATGATCGAAGACATGGCGAAAGGCGGACAGTTGTTCACCGTCGGCTCCAGCGGAGTTGAATACGCGTTGACGGCTCATTGGAACGGAAAATCTACGCCGGGGAGTGGGGGGAGGACACAGAGGGTGGAACATGACCATGCCTCTGTGTCCTCCACATCCCGGCGCTTCGAGGGGTCCAATCCCCAACCCGTGAAGCAGATCGTCTGCGTCTCCGGCAGTTGCTCACCGGTCACCGATCGCCAGATCGCGCACGCGCTCCGGCAGCCAGGATTTGTCGAGGTGGCACTGGCGCCCGACGCGGCCGCCGGCTCCGACCAGACTGGTGCCGTCATCGACGCGGCGGCAAAGCAACTCGACGCGGGCCACTCGGTGATCTTGCACACCAGCCGCGGACTGGACGATCCACGGCGGCGAGGCGCGGCGGCGGATGCGCAGACCAGCAGTCGGCTCGGGGATCTGTTGACGCAAGTGCTCGAGCGCCTGCTCGAGCGCACCGGCCTGCGTCGCGCCGTGGTCTGCGGTGGGGACACCTCGATGCATGTCGCTCGGGCTTTGGGCAGCGAGGCACTGGAATATCTCGGCCCGATGGCGCCGGGCTCGCCGCTCTGCCGCGTCCACGCCCCCGGCCGTGTCGCAGATGGCTGTGAAATTGTCTTCAAGGGCGGCCAGGTCGGTCGCGATCATTTCTTCCTCGATGTCCTTCAGGGAGGGCCGCGACAAACGTGAAGGCGCCGATCCGCCCAAGCCATTCTGAATCGAAACAACGAACCATAGACTTATGAACCAGAAACCACTGATCACCCTCGCCCTTCTCGGGGCCGGCGGAAAAATGGGCTGCCGCGTCACCGATCATCTGAAGGACGATCCTGGCTACCGACTGCTCTACGTCGAGACGGGCGAACGCGGCCTGGCCAACCTCCGCGAGCGCGGCGTCTCGCCGACCCCACGCGATGAGGCCCTGCGTGCCGCGGATGTCGTCATCCTGGCGCTGCCCGACCGCGTGCTCGGCAAGGTGGCGCAAGAAGTCGTTCCGCTTTTGCGCCCCGGCTGCGTGGTCTTCACTCTCGACCCAGCTGCGGCCCATGCCGGTGAACTGCCGGCCCGGCCCGACATCACCTACTTCGTCTCGCATCCGTGCCACCCGGATGTGTTCGACCATTTCCAGACCGAGGCTGAGATCAACGATTTCTTCGGCGGCACTCATGCCCGTCAGGCCATCGTCTGCGCCCTGATGCAGGGCCCCGAGGAGCACTACGCGCTCGGCGAACGGATCGCGCGCGACATCTATGCGCCCGTCACGCGTTCGCACCGGATCACCGTCGAGCAAATGGCGATTCTCGAGCCGACCATGGCTGAGACCTGCGGCATCGCGCTCGTCCTGGCGCTGCGGGAGGTGCTGGAGGAAACGGTGCGCCGGGGCGTGCCGCGTGCCGCCGCCGAGGACTTCATGTATGGCCACATCAAGGTCGAACTGGGCATCGGCTTCGGGAAAACCCAGTTTCCATTCTCCGACGGAGCCAAACTCATCGCGGAGTATGGCCGGCGCAAAATCTTCGCCGAGGACTGGCTGCGCAAGCTCTTCGAACCGCAGAGCGTCAAGGAGCAGGTCAAGATGATCGTGGAAGGAAAGCTGCCGGAGAACGGCCGATGAAACCCCTTCGCTTCGCCATCTTCGGGGCCGGCTTCTGGTCGCGCGTTCAACTCGCGGCCTGGCGCGAGATCGGTGGCACGGAGTGCGTCGCCATCTACAATCGCACGCGCGAACGCGCCGAGACCTTCGCGCGCGATCTCGGTGTGCCCGCCGTCTATGACGACCCGGAGAAATTGCTGCGCGAGGTCCAGCCGGACTTCGTGGACAACATCACCGAAGTCGGCGGCCACAAACCGCTCTCGCTGCTCTGCGCGAAACACCGCATCCCCTGTATCTGCCAGAAGCCGATGGCGCCCACCCTGGCCGATGCCCGCGCGATGGTCGCCGCCTTCGCCCGCGCAAAGACGCCGTTCTTCGTCCATGAAAACTGGCGCTGGCAGACGCCGCTGCGCGCACTGATTGACACGCTGCGCTCCGGGGTCATCGGCACGCCGTTTCGGGCGCGGTTGAGCATGATTTCCGGTTTCGACGTGTGGGCGAACCAACCGGCATTGGCTGAGCTCGAACGGTTCATCATGACCGACCTTGGCGTGCATCTTTTCGACACGGCGCGAGCCTGCTTTGGCGAAGCCCACTCGGTCTATTGCCAGACGCACCGGACGCTGATGCCCGCCGTCAAAGGCGAGAACGTCGCCACCCTTCTGCTCGCCATGGGCGAGGCGCGCACGAGCGTGGTCGTCGAGCTGGCCTACGCGAAGACACCCGTCGAGCGGGAGATTTTCCCCCAAACCCTGGCCTTCGTGGAGGGACCGAAGGGCAGCGTCGAACTCTGCGCCGACCACTGGCTGCGAGTCACCACGAAGAAGGGCACGCAAAGCCGGAGGCATGCGCCGCCGCGTTACGCCTGGGCTGATCCGCGCTACGACATCGCCCAGGCCAGCATGGTGCCGTGCCTGCGCGACCTGCTCGGCGCGCTCCGCAGCGAGGGCCCCGGAGAGACGACTGGAGCCGACAACCTCAAGACCATGGAACTGACGTTCGCCGCTTACGACAGCGCGGCGAAGGATCGCGTCGTTCATTTGAAGCCGTAAACCCGATGGAAGCCCTCCCACTCGCGTCAGCCGACGACACGTCCGCGCGGCCCCGGCCGTTGCAGGCCGGGCCGCTCTCGCTGCTCCTGGACGCGGGCGACGTTCGCTACGTGACGTGGGGTGGCCGCGAAGTGATTCGCCGCATCTACGCCGCGGTGCGCGATCACAACTGGGGCACGGTGCCCGGGGTGGTATCGGACCTGGACGTTCAGTCCACCGGCGCAGCGTTCCATGTCCGCTACGTGAGCACGCATCGCCAGGGCGACATTCACTTCGTCTGGCGCGCGGACATCCGGGGCGACGACGACGGGAGCATTCGCTTCACCTTCGACGGCGAGGCTAAGAGCACGTTCCGCCGGAATCGCATCGGCTTTTGTGTGCTGCATCCGATCCGCGAATGCGCCGGCGCGACATGCCTGGCGCGCTATGCCAACGGCACGGAACGGGAGCTTTGCTTCCCGGACACCATCGCCGCCGAGCAACCCGTGAAGTGGCTCCACGATCTCGCGGGTTTGAACCATGAAGTGGCGCCCGGCGTGTGGGCCGAGCTGGATTTCGAAGGCGACCTCTTTGAGATGGAGGACCAGCGCAACTGGATCGACGCCAGCTTCAAAACCTTCTGCACGCCGTTGCGCCTGCCGTTCCCCATGGAAATCAAAGCCGGAACGCGCGTGCGCCAGGAAGTGCGCCTGCGCATCGTGGAGAAGGCACCGACCGCATCCGGAGTTTCTGGCCCGACGCGGCACTCGCAGGCCGATGCCCTCGTGACCGTGCGCGTGCAGGGCGAAGGCACGCCGCTGCCGGTGATCGGGCTGGGCATGGCAAGCCATGGGCAACCGCTGCTTGCTGACGAAGTGAATCGACTGCGGGCGCTACGCCCGGCGCATCTGCGAGTGGATCTGCGGCCATGGGAGGCAAGCTGGCGTCAGCAACTCGACCGCGCAGGCGCTGAAGCGGATCAGTTGGCCGCGAAACTGGAAGTCGCGCTTCATCTGGACGTGGCTCCAGAAGCGGGACTGCCCGCGATCGCCGAAGCACTGGCCGGCAAACGTGAATCGCTCGCCCGCGTGCTGGTGTTTCATCGCCATCAGAAATCCACCACGACGGATGCGCTGCGGGCCGCCCGCGCGGCTTTGGCCGCAGTTATCCCGGGCGTGCCGATCGGAGCCGGCACCGACGCCGATCTTTATCAGCTCAATCTGCAGCGCCCACCTGCGGACGCCGATCTCATCACTTGGTCGATGAATCCGCAGGTGCACGCCTTCGATGACACCAGCATCGCCGAGACACCCGAGGCCGCCGCGCATCAGTTGGGCAGCGTGCGCCGCTACTTCCCGGGAAAACCGCTCGGGGTGTCGCCCATCACGCTTCGGCCACGGTTCAATCCGAACGCCACCGGTCCCGCGCCGACCGTGCCTCCCGGTGAACTTCCGTCGCAGGTGGAGCCGCGCCAGCTCTCGCTCTTCGCCGCCGCCTGGACGCTTGCGATGATCAAAGCCCTCGCCGAGTCCGGAGCAACCAGCGCGACGTTCTACGAAACGACCGGCTGGCGCGGCGTGATGGAAACCACGGCCGGCTCGCCGCTCCCGGCGAAATTCCCCTCGGTTCCGGGGGGCGTCTTCCCGCTCTATCACGTGCTGGCGGACGTGGCCGAATTCGCGGGCGGGGAAGTGGTGCCTACTCTCTCGTCGGACCCGTTGGCTGTCGCCTCGTTGCTCCTTCGACTGGGTGCGCGCCGTCGTCTGATGCTGGCGAACCTCAGTCCCACTCCACACCGCGTGCGACATAAGGAATTCTCCGGAATCGTTTCATCGCGTTCCCTTGACGCCTCGAATAGCCTCGCCGCCATGAATCAGCCCGAAACGTTTCGCGCGCAGTCCACGCCGGTTACCGACCCGGAGTTCACGCTGCCGCCGCACGCGATTGTAACGCTCGATTTCGCTCCAAATTAACCCATGCCCCAAGCCATGAACCACAAACCCATACGAATCCCTCACCTTCTCCTCGCGAGCTTCGCGTTCGCCGCGCTCCTGGTCAGCGGCTGCAACAAATCCGATTCCTCGGGCGGAGCGCCGGCGGCTGGCGCCAAGACGCTCACCATCGGAGTCGCCTTTGAAACGCTTCAGACTGAATACTGGGTCGCCGGTTTTGAGGCCATCAAAGCCGAGTTGGCGAAGCGCCAGATCAAAGTCCTCGAGGCCATCGCCGACAGCGACGCCAATCGCCAGCTCGAACAGGTCAAGAACCTCGTCACGCGCAAGGTGGACGGCATCATCATGGTGCCCAAGGACGCGAAGAGCTCCGTGCCCGCGATCAAGGCGGCCAACGACGCGGGCATTCCCATCGTGCTCTTCAACCGCATCGCGGATCCGGGGGCGGCGAAATTCGTCGGCGTGCAAGCGGACAACCTCAAGCTGGCCCAGGAGACCGTCGCGTTCATGGTGGGCGAAGCGCGGAAGACCGGCCGCAAACACAAGGCGATGGTCGTCATGGGCGACCTGGGCGACCTGAACGCCATCGGCCGGCGCGACGGCTTCGACGCCGCCGTGAAGGGCAACGAGGACATCATCGAAGTCGTCGCGCGTGTTCCCTCCGAGTGGAACCAGGAGAAGGCGCAGGCCGGAGTGGTCAATGCCCTCCAGGCGAATCCCGATATCAGCTTCCTCTTCACGTCGTCGGACTTTCTTTTCCCCTCGATCGTCACCGCCCTCAAACAGGCGGGCAAGTATCACAAGATTGGCACGCCGGGCCATGTCATCCTGGGCGGCTTCGACGGCGACGCCACCGCGTGGCAAATGATGGTGGACGGTTATCTCGATGCGACCGGGGTTCAGGATGTTTACTTCGAGGCGTCGGCCAGCGTGCAGGCCATCCTTGACCTGCTCGAGAAGAAGCAGGTCCCCGAGTTGATCCGCGACCCGGGTTTCGTCATCAATCAGGCCAATAAGGAGCAAATGAAATCCCGGATGTGGGGGGCGCAGATTAAGAAGTAGTTCTTGGTTCTTAGTTCGTGGTTTCTCGAAAGCGCGATGCTTGAATGACGGCCGCTAGAAAGATCCTGACCAGCGAATACTGGACGCTCCTGCTCTGCGCCGCCTACATCGCCGCCCTGGCTCCGTTCACGCCCGGGTTCGCCACGGGCGGCAACCTGGCCAACGTGTTCTCGGCGATGCTGCCGCTGCTCGTGGTGGCGACAGGTCAGACCGTGGTGTTGATCACCGCCGGTATTGATCTCTCGGTCACCTCGATCATCGCGCTGGCCAGTGTGACGGGGGCGCTTGTGATCAGCGGCGAACAAGGGTTGCTGGCTGGCCATGCGGCCGCGGTTCCAGTCGGCGTTTTGGTCATGGTTGCTCTGGGCGGCGCCATCGGGCTGCTCAATGGCGCGGTGATCACCCAACTGCGCATGCCGCCGTTCGTGGTCACGCTCACGGGCATGATGTTTTTCAGCGGCTTTGCCATCTGGCTGACCGAGGCCAAATCGATTGCGGCTCTGCCCTCCGGCTTCC
>Ga0169931_10000706_pt1 | contig 55694 bp, 45 predicted proteins | sample Kivu_15m_20L_FD_129675 | JGI IMG/M metagenome (GOLD analysis project Ga0169931, IMG submission 129675) | Freshwater microbial communities from Lake Kivu, Western Province, Rwanda to study Microbial Dark Matter (Phase II) - Kivu_15m_20L... | ecosystem: Environmental > Aquatic > Freshwater > Lake...
GAGTGTATTTTTTCGACATAAGCAATCCAAAGATTGCACTACTCGGTCAAATGGCAAAATACCCTCAAAAGTATTTTGTCATTTGTTTCTGAAAATTGCACTTATCAGTTGAACTCAGCTTATCAATAAATAAGCTTCTGCTGAAATCAAATTATTATTGTCATTAAAGGTTATTCGATTGAATACTATTTGAACTTTCATATTATCGAATTCGATATCCTGACTGAGTAAATCCCTTGGGACTTGCATGGTCTGCTTATCGGTTAATGCCTGCTTTTGAAATTCTTCTTTAAGGGTACCGAGGAACGAATCGAGAAGGACAAATTTTACTTCTGACTTGTACTCAAGCTTTAACTTTTTTTGTTTTTTGTTTTGGTAAATGAGTAAATTTTGGCTAAGAACAGAAGTTGAGGAAGTATCGGAAGTTAAATTCAATGAAAACAGGTACTCGGCATTATGTAAAGAAATTAGTTCTGAATTAAATGCTTCAACAGTTTTGACTCCAAGATTCAATTTAGAATTGTTTTCATCGTCAGCCTGAAGATTTAAGTATTGATATAACCAAAGTTTTTGCCGACTTATGAGTTCCCAGCGATTGGTACGGGAATCAATTTTCTTTGATTCAAGGATGGCAATAAGTGAATCTTTCACCTGGTCTAAGTCATGCTTGATAATGGGATTGAAACTTTCCAAACCATGCATAACTACAAGGTAATCCACAATATTAATCATCCGCAGCCTATCATTTTTCTCAGGCTTAACTTTTAATGAAATAATCCGGTCACCTTCCAAAGCTCCGTGCTTTTCGAATAACACCTTAAGTTCATGAATTTGCGACCTTCTGGATGTAGAAAATGCCCCCTGTGGACCATACACAGAACAAATAGTTATCAGGCATAAACTAAAAGGGATAATCATGATATTCTGAGTTTTTGATATCAGAAAATATCCACAAATGAAGGATAACCAGACTGCCAGAATAATCAGAAAGTACCGCTCCTCAGTAAGTCCATAATCAATAACTCTTGCCAAAACCGCCCAGAAAAGTAAAAGTATCAGAGGGATCAAAACATAGTAAAAACTTCGGCTAAAGGTATTTAACCATTTATTTTCAGAAAGATTTCTGACCGGATATATCAATAGCAAAGATAATATCCCGAAAACTGCATAACCCAAAACAAGGTTAGATACCAGTCCTTTTGGAAGTTCCCAATCAATTAAAATCTTTACCTCATAAGCCAACAAGATAATGGCATAAACACTTGCCAAAGGCACAAGTACAAACTGAGTAAATACTTTTAAGGCATTTGGGTAAGTTTTAAGGTCCTCCAGCTTATTTAATTCCTGTGGTACCCCTGAAAGAAAAAAAACTGTTTGAAAGATTCCTGCTATCCAAACCCAAACTATTGCGAAAGTATCCCAATCAAACTTAAAATTAAAAAGGAAATTCATAGATCCTATGGCGGCAGCAAGGCCAAGAAATAGAACTGTACTATATAATCCACCGATAATAAACCGAAGGAAGATAGTTTTATTGAATTGCCAGAACGCGTGAATCTTACCTGTTCCGAAAAAAGCCGAAAATGAAACCAGAAGATGAAAAGCCAGGGCAATTAAAATAAATCTGAAATAATCTGTTTCCCGTTCTGAAGGATCGATTAAAAAGAATAAACCGATAACAAGCAATAGAACCAAAAGCCTGAAAAGCACTCTTTTAGCTCCAGAAAAAGATTTGTTCTCTAAAAAAAGGACTAAGCGAACAGGATAAAACTAAACCCAGGTTAGCCATCATGATTAGCCTGATACAAAAATTCTCGACCGGCACATTCAAATCACTAATTTCTATTAATACTGTTGCTGCAACTGTTCCAAGCAATGCAAAACCAATTTCATGAGGGAAACGTGATACTAATTCTTAATCGATTCCAAAAACGTGTGGAGAGAAGGGAATTTCATGAATATAAAATTAATGTAGTGAATAAATTATTGTTGTATAAGGTAAAGCCCAAGCCTTAAAATTAACTAAAAGAAGAAGAATATAGTGGCAAAAAAGACCCCTTTTTGGTCAAAAAATGTTAACCGATTCAGGTAAATTCAGTTTAAAAACAAATTTCAAATGCTTTGTCAATCAGGTCAATTTTCAAATTTCAACATCAGCTAACCAATAATTTATATCCTTTACCGTGTACATTAATAATTTCAACTTTGGGGTCATTTTTAAGGTATTTACGGAGCTTACTCAAGAATACATCCATACTTCGACCATTAAAATAATTATCATCATGCCAGATGGAAATTAAAGCCTCCTCACGAGTCAAAACATCATTTTTTTTCAAACATAAAAGCCTGAGCAATTCGGCCTCCTTTGTGGATAATTTTTGCTGATTATCCGCATTCGTAATTAATTGTGCGGTATAGTCAAATTTATACGTACCAATATCAAACTTTGAAGGCAGATCCAATCCTTCAGCAATCTCCGGATTTGATATTCTTTTAAACAAAGCATTAATCCTTAGGAGTAATTCCTCGATTCGGAATGGTTTTGTGATGTAATCATCTCCTCCCAAATTATATGCTTCTGCCTTATCCTCAATCATAGTCTTTGCTGTTGCAAATATGATAGGTACATGTGGATTGACGCGACGAATTTCTTTACCTAAACTGAAACCATCCTTTTTAGGCATCATTACATCGAAAATGCACATATCAAAATGAGAATTATTGAATGCCTCGAGGGCTTGATCACCATCCTGACAAAGCACAACATCAAACTTCCCCTTTAATTGCAAATAATCTTGTAAAAGAATGCCCAAATTCGGGTCATCTTCAGCGAGTAATATTTTTTTCATCGAGTCATTTTTTTGTTTTTGAGGTGATGAAACCTGTCTAAAAGGGCTTTAGTGCTAAGTCATTATGATTCAACCATCGTCTTTATGAAGTTTTCTAAAAATCATATGGTTTTCATAACGAGGATAGCATACGAGGAAAAAATAGTCTTAAATTCTACCTTCTGATCATGCTAATGGTTTTAAAGGCAAACTAATTTCGAATTCAGAACCAATATCCTTTTCACTTTTAACCCGAATTGTTCCCTGTAAACGTTTGATGATGTTATTTACATAACTCAAGCCCAAACCAAATCCTTTTACATCATGCAGATTTCCGGTTGGAATGCGATAAAATTGGTCAAATATCTTGGATAACTGATCTTTGCTCATTCCTATTCCCTTGTCAGCAACCTGAATAACGAGGTTTTTACCAGCCGTAAAGGTACTGATCTTGATCTGAGGATTTTCAGGACTATATTTATTGGCATTATCAAGCAGGTTAAAGATCACATTAGAAAGATGAAGCTCATCGCCACTAACCATTGAATATTTTGCTTTTAAATCGAGCTCAATTTGTGCATTTCTTTTTTGAAGCTGTAGTGACATGCTGTCAACTATTGCTGAAAGCAGGTCATTCATATCAACATCCTTATGTTCCAATTTTAGATCACCTTTTTCGATTTTCGCAATGTGCAACACTCTTTCAATATGATTTCCAAGACGAACGTTTTCATCATAAATAATATTCGCAAGACGCTCAATTCTACTCTTGTCGCTCGTTAGCTCTGCGTCTTTCAATGCTTCACTCGCAATCATGATCGTAGCTACCGGCGTTTTAAACTCATGGGTCATATTATTAATAAAATCAGTTTTCATTTCTGAGATCTTCTTTTGCTTCAAAATAGAATGAATGGTATAAGCAAAACTGAAAATAATTACCATCAATAATCCGCCAGATAATCCCATCATGGCAGTCATATTTGAAAGAATAATTGAATTTTTATCGGGGAAGGTGATGGTTAACATGCCCGAATCACGAATCATATCCTTGGGGAACAGTGGAGTTTCATAGCTGTTATGGGGAAGAAATTTCGTTTGATTTGAGGCTCTGGTAAAAATCAGAGAGTCGCGCACTAAGGAGGTAACCATGAACTCATAATTACTCAATATGGCCAAGTTCCGCAGCTCTGACCTTAGCATAGAGTCGAGTGTTTGCGGATGAACCCTTTCATTTAAGGGGATGTCGACTTCCTTGTATTCCTGATAAAGATCTTTGAATAAATCTTCCTTCTTGTTTTTTTCTTCGGCAAAATATTGCTTTACTTTCTGTACTCTGGTATCTTTTTCTGCCTCGGGAACTTCCGGAGGGCGGGGTAGATTTCTGAGTCTGGGCCTGGGGATAGTTCGCAAAAATGCCCCCTCAATCGGATCAAAAACTATATACTGGGTTACAGAATCTGGTAGTTGACCAGGTGCAGTTCCGTTCAAGGCAGCATTAATTTGTGGTAGGAATTTAGGCGATCTTGAAATAGTTCTCCTGGTTTGCTCATGAATCTGGCCAAATGCATCCTCAACCTGAAAAATATCTACTCTCAGATTATACTCCATATCTTTGAGTTCATTCGCTGAAATTGCATCATTAAAAGAGACCACATTTGGATATCGTGCCCGCAGCAAGCTGTCTCTGATCAGAAAAATACTGTCAGCCTTCCGTTGCTGAACCAACAAATATTTCTCATCAGACATTTTTGGTTTACTTTTCTTGATGTTGGCAGGCTTTTCAGCTGCACTAATGAATACGGGAGGCTTTTCTATAATTACTTTCTTCGGGAGTCTGATCAATTCAACTTTCTTCTCTAAGAAATTATTGGCGTCCTTTTTAGCAAGCCGCTCAACTACATTTTTTAAAGCTTCATGAACAGATTGGTCAAACAAACGGGACTGGAGTTGGAAGGACTGTCTGAAAAAATACCACTGCATACCCATTACTCCTAACAAGGCAATGGCCATTAATCCAATTATTAAGGTGATGCTTTTCTTTTTCACAGAAAACAAAAGTACATAACACGCTTAATGTCAATATAGTTTTAACATTTTTTAACAAAGCATTAACAAAATCGCATCCCAAGGTCGCCTAGATTTGACCCAATAAAATAACGGCATTTTAACTAAAATACTTTCGAAACTAAATTATATAACTATGAAAAAGGTAATACTTAAGCCAGACCTGATGTTGACGATTTTTTTTACACTCATTATTTTAGGTTTGTCCGGCCAGGTAAAAGCACAAGCAGAAAAAAGAATAAATCAGACTATTATCATCAAGAATGGAGATACTACCATAAATGGTAAAAAATTAAGTGAATCAAATCTGCAAGAAAAAATTCGCTTGAGGAAAGAGTTCAGAGATATGAAGAGTCGAATGAAAGATTCAGGTTTACAAGCAGAAAATGACCATTTGCCTGAGCAAGGATCCCTTATTGATAAAAGGGTGATCATTACCAAAAAAGGAGATAACCCGCATATACTCCATTGGAATGATGGTGAATTTGACCTTCGGGATAACATGCCGGGTGAGCTTTACATGTTTAAATTTAACGGGGATAGCAGTTTGACATTTGACTTAAACGCCGATACCATCATGAAGCAATTCAGATTTAAAATTGACGGTTTGGATAGTCTCCGGGAACGCGTCATTACAATGCACCGAAATTTGTCACCTAAGTCACCGGGAATGCCCAGAATGCCGGCACGCCCGACTCCACCGTCAGCCTTCGATTTTGAGAGAGCAGAATTACCTACAATGAGAAAGCAAAACAACAGCTCAACATTGAGTTATCATTCCATTGATAAAAATGGAATATCAAGTAAAATGAGTATCCGGCTTAGCGAAATTGATAAAAGTCAACTGGAGGGCATCCTAGAAGCTGAACCCGGAGATCAAGCCTTAGAAGTAAAGGATTTAACACTGTTCCCTAATTTCTCAAATGGTAAAATAGGAATTTCGTTCAATCTGAACAGCAAAGGTCCAATCAAAATGGTGATCATGGATAGTGATAAGAAACCGGTATTTACGGATGAGGTTGCCAATTTTAATGGCACCTATATGAAACAGATTTCAATTCCTGAAAATGGAATTTATTATATCTCCGTCAAGCAGAATAATCTGTGGTTTGTGAAAAAACTGGTTAAGGAATAATGATATCTTAATCATCAAGAAGCCCCGTTCGGGAATCCCGGACGGGGCCTAAATTTATAAAGTTTTAGATTGAATATTCGGTATGCATGGGCTAGATGCATAACCATCCTGAACTTACAATACAAAAAACAGTTTGAGCCTATCAATCGATGAAGAATTAGGACATCAGTTGGTTTAAAAAATTAAACGCTTTTAAACTCCTGATTATCCGTTCTAAGTTTTATACCCCCGATTGAGCAAACAAATCAAAAAATTACCATAAAATTCTATAGTTGAATTTTAATCGATCTTAAAATGGTAAATCATCATCTTCAGCAGAAGGGCTAAGATCCGCAGGTGCGGCGTATTCAGGAGCTGCCTGAGCTGCCGGGCTCGATGAAGCCAATGGGTTAATTCTCCAGACAGCCAACGTATTAAAGTAGGAAGTTTTACCGGTCTTATTATCTGTCCATGCACGTCCACGAAGGTTAAAAAACAACTCCACCTGATCACCTATTTTAATATTATCAAAAAGGTTCACCTTATCCTGAACTGCCTCAAACTTTACTAATTCCGGGTAAGTTGGATTTTCTGCATATTCAAGTATCAACTCACGTTTTTTGAATTTCTCACTCACAGTAATTACCGGAGAGATCTCATGTACTTTACCTTTGATATCCATGTTATAAAATTATATATGTATTCTACTTTCAAAAGTTAAAAAAATCAGTCTTTATTTTCAAAAATCTGCAGACCGATACGAAATGTAAAAGTATAAAATTAAGGCAGTTTATAATTGCTAACTTCGCAATTTATTATGCAAGTTTTCCACAAAAAAAGTAAGATCATTATAACATGCAACAATCGTCTGGCTCCTTATCTGAAGCAAGAGGTTGAATCATTGGGATATGTGATCAAGAGGGTATTTAGTACAGGAATTGAGTTAGAGGGAACAATGAACGACTGTATTCCGCTGAATTTAAATTTAAGATGTGCGAGTCAGGTTTTATACTCCATTAATTCTTTTAAAGCCGAAAATCCGGCAAGACTTTACAAAGAATTAATGGAAATATCTTGGGAGGAGCTGATTGACTTTACGGGTTATTTCACGGTTAGTTCAACGGTTGATAATGAAACAATTACTACTCCCCTTTTCGCGAATCTGAAAGTAAAAGATGCCATTGTTGATCGCATAAAAGAGAAAAAAGAAATTAGACCCAATAGCGGACCTGAAGCAAACAAAGCAGTCATCCACCTTTACTGGAAAGAAAACGAGGCCGAAATATTCATTGACACCTCCGGAGAAACTCTTGCCAAACATGGCTATCGAAAAATCCCGGGTAAGGCTCCGATGCTTGAGGCCTTAGCGGCAGGAACGATTATGGCTACAGGCTGGGACCGCAGGAGTCCCTTCGTGGTGCCAATGTGTGGATCCGGAACCCTTGCCATTGAAGCCGCTTTACTGGCAACTGATAAAACACCCGGATTGTTCCGAATGAATTATGGCTTCATGCATATCATAGGCTATGATGAGCAGGTTTTTTTTGAGGAAAGACGTAAACTAAAAGAAAAAGCAAAAAGGGAGATAGATTTTAGGATTGTAGCTACTGATTATTCGGCAGATGCCATTGATATTTCCAAAAAAAATGCAAAAACGGCTGGTGTTGATCACCTGATTGATTTTGCAGTTTGCGATTTTGCGGATACAAAAATACCTGAAGCCTCAGGAATTGTGATTTTTAACCCTGAATATGGGGAGCGACTGGGAGTTCACACCAAACTGGAGTCTACTTACAAGCGTATCGGTGATTTCATGAAGCAGAAATGTAAGGGATACAAAGGATATATTTTCACAGGAAACCCTGATCTGGCAAAAAGAATAGGCTTAAAAGCTTCAAGAAGGATTGAATTTTATAACGGTAAATTAGATTGTAGGCTTTTGGAATATGAATTATATGAAGGTAGCAAAAGAGAACCTAAACCTGAAAGATGATCAGTTGATTGCTGAAACCGTAAAATTTGTTAAAGATACTTTAGCAGGTGCAGAAAGCGGTCATGATTGGTGGCATATCCTGAGGGTATGGAAAAATAGTCTTCAAATTATCAGAACCGAACCAGCAGATCAACTCATTGTCGAATTGGCTGCCTTGTTACATGATATAGCCGACAGTAAGTTTCATAACGGCGACGAGGAAATCGGGCCAAAAAAGGCCGGAGATTTCCTTCGTTCAAAAAATTTACAAGAAGAAAAGATTCTGCATATTCAGCAAATTATTCGTCATATGTCATTTAAAGCTAGTTTGGAGAAAAAACAATTCCACTCAAAAGAGCTTGAAATCGTTCAGGATGCCGACCGCCTTGATGCAATTGGAGCCATTGGAATTGCCAGAGCATTCACCTTTGGCGGATTTAAAAACAGAGAACTACACAATCCAGAAATTCCTCCTGTCCTTAACATGAACAAGGAGGAATACAAGAATTCTAAGGGCCCTACTATCAATCATTTTTATGAAAAACTACTTTTGCTGAAAGACAAAATGAATACTGAATCCGGAAAAAAGATTGCTAAAGACAGGCATTCATTTATGGAACAATATCTTGAACAGTTTTATAAAGAATGGGATGGAAATTGAATTGGCTTTTATAGGCCTAAATAATGTTCAAGATTCCAAAATAAATCAGCATCATCACGCTGCTAAAGATGGTCATTCGAGTCATATTTCTAAAGTTAGCCCGATCAGGATTTTTATAAACCTGAAGGAACCAAAAAGCAAAAAATAAGAAAACAGGGGAAGAAATGACTAGAAATAACCAAAAATTCGAAATTAAATCCATTCTTGACCAATAAATAAACAGCAAAATTATGGCAAAGAGAAACAGGCATGCTGAAAAGTAAAATGAGCCTCTGATTCCCAATATCAAACTTAAGGTCTTATCACCTCTTCTAGAATCTTCTTCATGCTGGTACACCTGAGTAAGTGGATAGACCGCACCAATCAGGCAGGAACAAATGAGTCCGGCTATCGTAAAATTCAAATTCCAGCCGAACAGCGTGTCAAGTCCGGAAACGGAGACATAAGTACTCCAGTAAATAAAAGCCCCTTGAAAAATAAATACGATCAAAAAACTTAAAACAGGATACTTCTTCAACCTAATGGTAGGATGACTGTACATTTTTGAAAATATACCATAGATTAGAACAGCAAAAAATAAAATCCAACCCACACATATCGCTAATGTTAAAGCTATTGTATCAAGAATAAGAGAAAAATAATACAGACTTTTATCAACCTGGGGAGGTTTTTCGATCAGGGCAATGCTCCCTTCGTCCTTATCGAAATAACTATTATAACCATTACTGGCCGGATAAACGAGTAAATGCCAGATCAAAAACGTTAGGATGGTATCCTGAATATTAAAATTGGGCACCTGAGAGAGGGCATAAAAAAATACCGGCATCAGGAAAACAGAAAATAAAAATCGTAAATGCAGTATGGTGGAGAAACTTGGGACGATTGATCTGGAAGAACTCATGTACTAAAATAACATTTTACAGGAATCATTAACCCATCAATTTCCGTTTAAATATTTAAGGTGAAATAGATATAAGATCTTGCCTGAGCCCGATTATTTTTCTAAGCTTTTGGAAAGCAGGGTCTGTGGCTCCCGGTCCCGTGTTCTGCCCTATTTTTTTTTTGGGGGGGGGATGGAATCGTTATCTTAAGATTCATTAGTGCAAAACAGATAGGGCTGCCACCCGGGTTTGCTTAGCAGGGCCTGGGATTCTATTACCGGACTGCCCGTCGCGATGAAAAACACCAGCGGGTAAACTAAACCTTGCCGAAGGAGGTATCTTCCGGCTATGGATCATCTGAAATCAGGTAGCATTTCTTGCCGGAAATACTCCGGAGGAAAGGACTGCACGAAGCGATAACATGCAGGTATTGCTTTCCAAAATAAAATCATGCGAGTCCCAAGGATCTTGAGATCCATTAAAAGGATATTTTTTAGCACCCCTAATATCGAACTCCCCTCAATTAAAAAAACAACACACATAAATTGATTAAAAAAACCCAAGAACTTAAATATTTAGTAATTTACCTCCATGAGCAGTTGCATTAGCGCGATTGGTACGGCTAACCCTTATTACCGAGTCCGGCAGAATGATATTTATCAATTCATGGTCAAGGCTTTTGGGCTAAGCGATACCAATGCTTTCAGATTAAAAAAAATCTATGATCACTCAGGAATCGATTACCGTTTCTCGATTATTTCGGATTTTGAAATAAACGGAAGCAAGGAGAAGGCATTCTTTGGGTACCACAATGAGTTTAAACTTTTTCCGGGGACGAGTGAACGCTTAAGTCTTTACCGGGAAAATGCAGCAAATCTTGCTTTGGAGGCTGTTAAAAATTGTTTTTCGCATCATTCAGAAATTCATCCGACTTCAATAACCCATCTGATTACGGTCAGTTGTACAGGTATGCATGCTCCCGGAATCGATATTGAATTAATTGAAAAATTAGGCTTAAGGAAAAATATCGAACGAACTTGTATCAATTTCATGGGTTGCTACGGATCATTAAATGCACTCAAGTTTGCAGACTATATTTGCAGAGCGGAACCCCGTTCAAAAGTGTTGATTGTTTCCGTAGAGCTTTGTACCATTCACTTTCAAAAAGAAAATACATTAGATAACTGGGTTGCTAACTCACTCTTTTCGGATGGAGCTGCCGCCGTCTTGGTAGAAACCGAAACTATGACCAAAAATAAAAAAGTTAATCTCGCATTAGACACCTTTTATTCTGAGTATTTGAATGAGGCAAAAGACGAAATGGAATGGTTTGTTGGGGATACCGGGTTTGAAATGAAATTAACTTCAAAAGTACCCAGGCTGATTCTAAAAAACTTAAAAGCAATTTCTAACAAGCTCCTGCTTAAAGCGAATCTCCAATTCGACGATATTAAACAGTTTGCTGTGCATCCGGGAGGTAGAAAAATTCTGGAAGCTGCCGAGAATGCGCTTGGATTTTCTTCGATTGCAAATCAACATGCTTACGATACACTTAGAGAACATGGAAACATGTCATCAGCAACGATATTATTTGTTCTCAAAAAGTTAATGGATAATCCGCAGGGTATAGATGGTGAGCATATTCTCAGCTTTGCTTTTGGTCCGGGTTTAACCGTCGAATCAATGATTTTAAAAAGAATTGGGAATGCCTGACTTTAACCTTCGGAGTTCAGAACCTGAATTGATGGACGATTTTTCGCTGGGTCATGATGTAATTGATCCCATCATGAACGAGCTTGAAGTTGTTAACAAACTTTTGGGTGGGTATAATGTGTTTTTTGATGCATTCAAAAAACAAGGGATCAGGGACGGACTCAGTATCAGCGACTGGGGTTGTGGAGGTGGAGATTCCTTGCGGGTTATAGCCACATGGGCACGTCAGCGAAACCTCAAAATTAATTTGATCGGAGTTGATGCTACCGAATCAGCTATTGAATATGCCAAAGAAAAATCGCTTGATTTTCCTGAAATCTCCTTTATTCATACCGATGTAATGAGCAATCAACTGATTGAAAATCAATTTGATATAGTGATTTCGAGTCTGTTTACACATCATTTTGCTGATGAGGACTGGATCAAACTGATCCAAAAAATGAGGTATTGTGCGAATGAATATGTGGTAATAAATGATTTGCACCGGCATTGGTTTGCCTATCATGCCATTGGGGTTTTGACCTCAGTTTTTTCAAAATCTGAGATGGTTAAGTATGATTCAAAACTTTCTGTCCTCCGTAGTTTTACTCGAAATGAGCTTGAAGCATTGTTGGAAAGGGGAGGAATTAAAAAATTTTTTATCAAATGGATGTGGGCATTCAGGTGGCAAATATGTTTTAAAAAGGATGGATTAAAAGAATGAACTTATAGTAGGTCATGAATAATATTCTGATAATCGGGGGAGGCCTTGCAGGTTTAACAAGTGCAATTCTTCTTCAACAAAATGGATTTGAGGTAAGTGTTTTTGAGAAGAAAAAGTATCCCTTTCACCGGGTTTGTGGAGAATATATTTCCAATGAGGTATTACAATTTTTAGAATCCTTAAACTTCGGGATTTCAGAATCAGGATACTCCACCATCAATCGTTTGGAGGTAAGCTCGGTTTCCGGTAAAATTTTAAAGGCAGAACTTCCTTCAGGTGGATTTGGATTGAGCCGCTTTAAACTTGACCATTTACTCTATCAACGAGCTAAAAGCCTGGGCGTAACATTCATTTTCGAAAAAGTTGATCATATTAATTTCCAGGACGATAAATTCAGGATTACTATTCCGGGTAAAGGTGAATATGAGTCGGCAATTGCCATTGCTGCATATGGCAAAAGATCAAATTTAGATCAAAAATTAAATCGCAGTTTTTTTTACAGGCGCAGTCCCTATCTCGGGGTCAAATATCATATCCGAACCGAATTAGCCGAGAACCTTATTCGACTTGATAATTTTCAAGGAGGATATAGTGGGGTAAGTAGGATTGAGGATGAAAAATTCTGTTTATGCTACCTCTCAGAAACGGCGAATCTAAAAAAATACTCGGGTATTGCCGAAATGGAGGAACAGGTTTTATTTAAGAACCCCCGTTTAAAAAGTCTGTTCAGAAATTCAGAATTCTTATTCGAAAATCCGATAGTGATAAATGAAATATCTTTTGCCAAAAAAACATTGACTGAAAACCATCTACTGTTCTGTGGTGATTCAGCTGGAATGATTACACCTCTCTGCGGAAATGGAATGGCCATTGCCATTCATTCAGGAAAAATGCTTGCAGACAGCATCATTAGCCATGTTAAAAAAGATTCTGAATTAAACCGCTTAGCGCTCGAAAATGATTATAAATTGCGATGGGAAAAACAATTTTCACTTAGACTCCAAAGTGGTCGATTGATTCAAAAGTTATTTGGAAGTACCTTAGTATCTGACCTCACTGTGTCAGTTCTAGGGAAACTTCCCACATTAACACAAAAATTAGTGAAAAAAACGCATGGTGACACCTTAATGTATTAACTTGCATTATGAAATTGTGGGTACTCGTTTTCATCAATGCCTTAACGGTTGCTTTATCCCTGTCGATAATAAACTTCTACTTTCAGCAAAATTTTGTTGATTCCCTAATCACTTTTTCTGTATCACTAATTACCAGCTATTTAGTATTCTATTATTTGATTGAACGATTTGTTTACAGTAAAATCAAGTTAATCTATAAACTGATACATAACTTAAAACTAGGCAAAGATCTGAAAGATGCACTAGGCGAATATGTCAGTGCAGATCCGATTAATGATGTGGAATTAGAGGTTAAAGAATGGGCTAAGGCTAAAAAATCGGAAATCGATCAGTTGAAAGATCAGGAAAAATTTAGGAGGGAATTCTTATCCAATATTTCTCATGAACTTAAAACACCCCTCTTTGCCATACAGGGCTATATAGAAGCTTTACAGGATGGAGAAATTGATGACCCGGAAATGTCTAAACAATTTCTTGAGAAAGCTTCCAGGAATGTTGACAGACTGGCTTTTTTCATTAAAGATCTGGATGCGATATCCAAACTGGAAAGCGGTGAAATACCGGTTAATTATGACCGATTCAATCTTGTCGATCTAATCAATGAAGTAATAGATTCGCTTGAATTAAAAGCCAAAAAATACAACATTACCTTACATTTCAAAGAAAAATATCACAGTCCGACCTGGGTTTACGCAGACAAAGAAAAAATTAGACAAGTTTTGGTAAACCTGATTGATAATTCTTTTAAATACGGTAAGAACCCCGGTAATACCTACATTAAAACTTTTGAACTGCACGAACAAATTTTAGTTGAAATTACTGATGATGGGATTGGGATCGAAGAAAAATACCTTCCTCGCCTGTTCGAGAGATTTTACAGAACCGATAAAAGCAGATCCAGACAAATAGGTGGATCCGGTTTGGGTCTTGCCATTGTGAAACACATTATAGAGGCACATCAGCAGACCATTACGGTAAGAAGTACTGAAAACATTGGTTCTACCTTCGGATTCACCCTTCAGCGAGACCATTAAAATGGAGTTTTTGTTAACATTAACTTAACATTCGGTTTGTAGATTTGAATCATCTTAAAAGCAATCCAATGTCACTGAACAGTATCTTCCAATACTTTATCCCCAAAGACAAAAAGTTCTTCCCGCTATTTGAAAAAGATAGCGCCAACCTTATCCAATTAGGTGAAAAGCTGGTAGAAGCAGTAAACACAGAAGATCTTTCACTGCGCAAAAAATTATTCAAGGACATTGAAGATCTTGAACATAGCGGAGATGAGATAACTCATCAAATCCATCTGGAATTGAGTAAAAACTTTATTACTCCATTTGATAGAGAGGATATTCATAGACTTGCAAGCGCAATCGATGATATTGCCGATTATATTCATGGTTCTGCAAGCCGCATGGATCTTTATAATGTTGTGGTGATTACAGCGCCGATAAAGGATCTTGCCGGACTGATTCTGCAGGCTTGTCAGGATCTTCATAAAGCCATCCGCGAATTACGGGATATGAAAAACGTCCGTTTGATTGCAGATTGCTGTGTTCGAATCAATAGCATTGAAAATCAGGCTGATTACGTATTTGATAAAGCAGTTGGTGAGCTTTTTGATAACGAGAAGGATGCCGTAAATCTGATCAAATACAAAGAAGTGCTCTCCGGTCTTGAAACTGCAACAGACATGTGTGAAGATGCGGCAAATGTGCTAGAATCTATATTGGTTAAAAACGCCTGATTTCACATCATTAAAGACATCACTCCAGCTATATGGGTTTTACACTTTTAATTGTAATTATAATCCTTGCATTGGTATTTGATTATATCAACGGCTTTCATGACGCTGCAAATTCAATTGCTACTGTAGTTTCAACTAAGGTTTTAACACCATTCCAGGCAGTGGTATGGGCAGCTTTTTTCAATTTCCTCGCCTATTGGATATTCAATTTAAACGTAGCTGATACTGTTGCCAAAACAGCAGATACTTTAAACATTAACCTCGTGGTTATACTTGCCGGCGTTCTGGCGGCAATATGCTGGAATTTATTAACCTGGTGGTTTGGAATTCCTTCAAGTTCATCACACACCCTCATTGGTGGCTTTGCCGGTGCTGCAATAGCACATGGTGGCTTAGATGTAGTTAATCTTGCTGTTATTGGGAAAATTGCCTCTTTCATTGTTCTGGCTCCGATTATCGGTATGGTCATGGCTTATTTTATTACTGTAATTATTGTTAATGTCTGCCGCTATGCTAATCCTTCCAGGGCTGAATGGTGGTTCAAAAAACTTCAATTAGTATCCTCCGCCTTATTCAGTCTGGGCCATGGAGGTAATGATGCCCAAAAAGTAATGGGAATTATCGCTGCAGCAATCATAGTTTACCTAAAGGATACAAACCTCCATGTGGACATGATACCTACTTGGCTTCATGTTGATTACACTTTACTGAATGGTAAAGTTAAGATCAACCATATTCCTGAATGGGTTCCAATTGCTTGTTATACCGCTATTGCAGCAGGTACAATGAGCGGAGGCTGGAAAATTGTAAAAACTATGGGAACCAAAATTACAAAGGTCACCCCTTTGGAGGGTGTAGCGGCAGAAACCGCAGGAGCAATTACCCTATTTTTGACCGAGCATTTCAAAATACCGGTTTCAACAACTCATACCATTACAGGGGCTATCATTGGTGTGGGATTGAGCAAACGTGTTTCGGCTGTGAGATGGGGTGTAACCATCAGTCTCTTGTGGGCTTGGGTTTTAACTATCCCCGTCTCTGCAATACTGGCAGCCACTCTTTACTTCTTGCTCAGTATCGTTATTTGATGGATTCGAGGTATTATCTACCTTAAAACGATTTCTGTCAATTCAATCCTGGATAAAACTCTGAGCCTACCTGCCTCGAATAAACTATCATACTTATCAACTGTGGTTAGCGAATCATCCAACGGCATTTGGTAATTTACATAATCCTGAAAAATTACACCTCCGGATTCATGACTTGTTAATACTTCCCTAAAACGATTACCCCCCGAACTGTAGGCGAAATGATCCATACTGAAATCTTTCGTATCAAACCAATAATAAAATACATCACGGTGATCTCCGGCTTCTTTTGACGGCTTGAAAGAAATTTGAATTTTATGATATGCCTTTCCTTTGATCATTACTTGGTCCAAATATTTCTTCAATACGGAGGAATCATTCAATTTGAGTGGCAGGTATAAAAAATATATGACCGCATTCAACGACTGTCTGTACTTATCTGAATCTGCTTGACTGAGGGTTAATTCTTTACCATTTAAAATACGCTTGAAACCTTCATTAGTTAATACATCCTGAACATTCCCAGTCGAATCAGTAAAAAAACGCTCATATTTAAATCTTCCGTCCTTTTGCATTACTTTAAACCGGGCAGCCCTAAATTTAAATTCAAGGGTTGCATCGTTCAATTTATCCATGTTATAAAAGGCTATACTTTTATTAATAATCTTAGATGGATCCGGTTGATTACAAGAATAAAACCCGCAAACCAACATAATCAGGCATAAAAATCTTTTAATCTTTTTCATACATTTTTAATTGAAAATCTATATTCAAGTCAAACTAATACTTTCTGAGTCATTTTCAAAAACGAATTTCAATTCTACCGCTTCTATCCGAACTTCAGGCTTTTACATCCTAATTTGATTCCTGCTTTATCCAAGGAATTGCTTCTGTATCAAATCCTTCTGAATAGCCTTTAATTGCCGAAAAATTAGCCGGTTTCCCATGAGAATCAATCTCAGGTTATTTTAGTATATTCAATTATGAAACTAAGTATCCTGTTGTTTTGTGCCTTTGTATTCAATACTTACTTAACATTTGCGCAGATACGATTGCCACAGGTTTTAAGGGAAGCCGCAAATGCTCTAAAACCGGGTGATCCAAGTCAAGCAGAAATTGCAGAGGCCTTAAAAGAATCGCTAGAAATTGGGGTATCGTCAAGCACAGACCGCCTCTCGCTTGAAAACGGATTTTTCGGGAATGCTGCTATCCAATTGCTTTTTCCACCGGAAGCAAGAAAAGTTGAAAAAGCTTTGCGTGTAATCGGAATGGATAAAGCTTGTGATGACTTTATCCTAAGTCTTAACCGGGCGGCAGAACTTGCAGTAAAAGAAGCTAAGCCAATTTTTATTTCTGCAATAAAGGAAATGAGCGTTCAAGACGCATCAAATATATTATTGAGTGATCAGAAAAATGCCGCAACCAGCTATTTTAAGCGTGTAAGTAGCAGGGCTTTAGAAACTAAATTTAATCCGATTATTAAGGGTTCATTGGATAAAACTCAGGCAACAAAGTATTGGACTGATTTAAGTTCTGCCTACAATCAGATACCACTTAGCAGTAAAATTAATACCGATCTCGCATCCTATGCTACCCGGAAAGCAATAGAAGGATTATTTCTGGAGATTGCACAAGAAGAATTAAAAATTCGGGAAAATTCAGGACTAAGGAGTAGTCCGCTACTAAAAAAGGTGTTTGCTTACGCAGATAGGAATAAAAGCGGACTTAGTTTGCGCTGATTTCAAGATTAACAGGAATGAAAAAGTTTTCTATTTTACTCTTTCATTCCGTGCTTGATCCGTGCCTAAACCAATAACCTTACAGGCTCTTCTAGCAATGCCTTTAATGTTTGCAGAAATGCAGCCCCGGTTGCTCCGTCCACCACGCGATGATCGCAACTTAAAGTTACTTTCATGACATTACCAGGCACTACCGCACCATTTTTAACTACAGGAACTTGTTGAATTCCCCCAACTGCGAGGATACAGGCATCCGGCGGATTAATGATAGCAGTAAACTCATCTATTCCAAACATTCCTAAATTTGAAATCGTAAATGTTGAACCCTCCCAATCAGCAGGCTGTAATTTTTTGGCCTTGGCCCGTTGAGCAAAATCTTTTACCTCTGCAGAAATATGTGAAAGTGATTTACCATCTGCAAAGCGAACTACTGGGACCAACAGACCATCCTCAACTGCAACAGCAACCCCTATATTGACGTGTTCATTGTAACGAATTTTATCTCCCAGCCATGATGAATTGACATTAGGATGTTGTTTAAGGGCAACTGCAACTGCCTTTAGCACCATATCATTGAAGGATATTTTTAGGGAAGAAAATTCATTGATCTTGGTTCTGGCTTGCATGGCACTATCCATATCAATGGACATGGTCAGATAGAAATGTGGCGAGGTAAAGAGACTTTCAGAAAGACGCTTGGCAATTACTTTGCGCATTTGGGAAACTGCTTTTTCTGTATATTTCTCTTCGCCTATAAATTGCGGAATAACTGCAGGAGCCATGGCTGTAGCTGGAGCAACTGAAGGAGCTGCTGATGGCATTGCCGGTGCAGAACTGCCTGCTTTGCTTGCATCAACTTGTGTTGAAGGTTTAAAGTTCTCTATATCCTTTTTTACCACCCTTCCGCCCTCAGCACTACCCCTAACCTGAGAAATATCGATGCCCTTATCTTTTGCAATTTTGCGGGCCAAAGGTGAGGCTTTCAAACGTGAGTTTGAATCGCTTTCAACCTGTTGTGTTACCGCCTTTACATTCAGCTCAGGATTTGGTTTTTCTGCTTGTTTTTCAACCGGCGAACCTGGTGTATTCGCTTTTGAACCCGAATTTAATAAGACAGAAACATCCGTGCCCTCTTTACCGATAATTGCAATAATATCATTTACCTTGGCTGCCTTTCCCTTCTCAACTCCAACATATAAAAGTACTCCGTCTGCGTAAGCCGTTACCTCCATGGTAGCTTTATCGGTCTCTACATCAGCCAAAGTATCATCACTTTTTACCGGATCACCAACTTTTTTATGCCATTCAGCAATCACACCCTCAGTCATGGTATCACTCAGCAAGGGCATCCTTATGATGGTAGCACCCAATGCTTCGGCTGCTGCATCACCACCTGAGGAAGAATTATTCCCGGAATCAACTACAACCGGTGAACTACCCCCGTCGGGCTCGACTGAAGATTTGGTAGGCTCTGAAGCTTGTTTCAAACTCTCTGAATTGGATAAAAGAGCCTGAAAATCCTCACCCTCAGACCCAAGTATAGCGATTACAGAATCAACCGGAGCTGCTTCACCCTCCTTTGCTCCAATGTAAAGTATAGTCCCTTCCTGGAATGATTCAAAGTCCATCGTCGCCTTGTCTGTTTCTACTTCGGCAATTAAATCCCCAGAGCTAACCTTATCGCCAACTTTTTTATGCCATTTAGCAATAACTCCCTCCGTCATCGTATCGCTCATTTTAGGCATTTTTACTACTTCAGCCATTTTATTTCCAGTTTATGTATGAGAATTTAAATTTAGTCGCGGATGTAAGGATAGTCCGATTGAATGTAAACATCTGTATACAATTCAGAAGGTTCAGGCCATGCTGATTCTTCTGAAAATTTGACTGATTCATCAACAATCCCTTTGATTTTCTCATTAATTGATTCAAACCAGGCCTCATCGGCATACTTTTTTTCTTCTATTGTTGCCCTGACTACCTCAATAGGGTCTTTAGCTTTGTAGCCTTCTACTTCTTCCTTTGTCCGGTATTTAGCCGGATCAGACATGGAATGTCCTTTGTAACGGTAAGTTCTGGCTTCTAAAAATGTAGGTCCATCACCACGGCGGGCTCTTTGTACAGCTTCATCCATGGCATTATGGACAGCCACTGGATCCATACCATCTACCGGAGCACATGGCATATCAAATCCAAGACCGATTTTGTATATATCAACCATATTAGTGGTTCTGGATACAGATGTACCCATAGCATAACCATTGTTTTCACAAACAAAAACTACGGGCAGCTTCCAGAGCATGGCCATATTAAAAGTCTCATTTAATGCCCCTTGACGAACGGCGCCGTCACCCATGTAACAGATACAAACATTATCAGTTCCATTATATTGTTCAGCAAACGCTATTCCGGCACCCAATGGGATCTGACCACCCACAATACCATGTCCTCCAAAAAATTTCTTTTCCTTGCTGAACATGTGCATGGAGCCTCCCTTTCCCTTAGAACAACCTGTCACCTTACCGTATAACTCAGCCATTACCTCATTGGCACTCATCCCTTTTGCAAGGGCATGGGCATGATCACGGTAAGCTGTTATGATTGAATCTTCCGGACGGATAACTGACATAGTCCCGGCCATCACTGCTTCCTGACCAATATACAAATGGCAAAAACCTCTGATTTTTTGTTGCCCATAAAGCTGACCAGCCTTTTCTTCAAACTTGCGCATCAAGAGCATTGACTCATACCATTCTAGATAAGTGTCTTTCGTAATTTCAATTGAACTCATTCGTAATCGTTTCTGTTAAACAAACTATACCACCTTAAGGGAGGACAAATCTAACCATATCTTCCTAAAAAAAGAATAGCATAGTGTTTTGTTTACACACCAATTTGATTGATTTACTTAAAAAATCAATTTTATTTTTGGCTTGTTTTTAAACTTATATTTCGTAATTTTGTTCCTCTCTTAGACTATAACCAGTAAACAGACGTGTTTTAACGATGTTTATCTTTAAACTGAAGATCAATAAAATGGGGAAAAAAGTAATTTTAGCTTTGCTGCTTATGATTTCTTTTGTGTCTATTCAGGCTCAAACAAATGTCAAAGATCAAAAACCAACAGAGAAAATTGCGGATCCGGATAATCTAGCATCCGAATATTTTTCACAAATTATGGGAGTTGCTTTATCTGCTACCTCGAACCTTAAATTATACGAATTTGTTTATGACTGGATTGGTACTCCTTACAGACTTGGCGGTGGTACTAAGAAGGGAATTGATTGCTCAGGTTTTGCTTTTGAATTATACAATAAAGTATTTAGTACTTTGATTGGCAATAATTCAAGAAATATCTTTAGCATGGTTAACCCAATCAGCAAATCAGAACTTAAAGAGGGAGATTTAGTGTTTTTCAAAATTGGAAGCAGATCAATTACCCACATGGGTGTTTATATGGGTAACAATAAATTTGTGCATGCCTCCACAAGCAAAGGTGTTATGATCAGTGACCTTGATGAAGCATATTGGAGAAGGTATTACTACAAAGGAGGCCGACTACTCGCCTCACTCCGGGATTGATTTTACAATCATAGCAGATCTTGCAATAACTGAAGCCCGGAATTACACTTTTTTAATCTTTCCTTACCCTTTCCTGTACCGTTCAAGAAAATAGTGGACTAAAATCCTATTTAATTATTCTGAACATTGAAGAGCTTCATCAGTCAATGAGATTGTACCGGAGCTCTTAAGCCTGAAATTCTTTGTTTTTTCACCTCTTCTTTTTGATAAATTCTCTTTCTTTTCGAATACCAATAACAGCCGGAATTGATTTTAAAAATTTTATTATTTTTTGATTGTAAATTCCAAGATTCCGAAGGGAGAATATAAAATTTGTTATGTATCTTCAATAAATTTTATTCTCATGTATACAAGCTATATTTTATTATTTATTGCAATTGTAATCCTTTTCAGTTCGTTTGTAACAGTCAAACAAGGTACTATTGCTGTTGTGACCATATTTGGCAAATACCGCAGACTTCTTCATCCCGGTTTAAATCTTAAAATTCCTCTGATAGAGGTTATCCATTCGCGGGTTTCAATACAAAACCGATCTGTAGAACTTGAATTTCAGGCGGTAACCATTGACCAGGCCAATGTCTATTTTAAGGCTATGGTGCTTTATTCTGTTAATAATCCGGACGAGGAAACCATAAAAAATGTGGCCTTCAAGTTCATCAATGAGCAGAATTTAATGCAGGCTCTGATTCGTACCATAGAAGGTACTATTCGTGCATTTGTGGCAAGCAAAAAGCAATCTGAAGTTTTGGGTCTTAGAAAGGACATTGTCGATCATGTAAAAGAGCAAATTGATACTGTTCTTGAAAGCTGGGGCTATCATCTTCAGGATTTACAGATTAATGATATTACATTTGATGAGGTCATACTCACCTCGATGAGTCGTGTGGTTGCCTCCAACAACCTGAAGGCTGCCGCAGAAAATGAGGGGCAGGCCTTATTAATCACCAAGACGAAGGCTGCAGAGGCAGATGGAAATGCTATCAAAATTGCCGCCAATGCCGAACGTGAAGCGGCTCAACTGAGAGGTCAGGGTATTGCCCTATTCCGAGAAGAAGTTGCCAAAGGAATGACCCATGCAGCTAAAGAAATGCAAACAGCGGATCTTGATACCTCGGTTATTCTTTTCACCATGTGGACTGAAGCCATCAAACATTTTGCTGAAAATGGTAAAGGCAATGTCATTTTTCTTGATGGTGCGCCGGATGGCATGAAACGTACCATGGAACAAATGATGAGTATCAATTTGATGGAAACCCAAAATAAAAATAAGGCTTAGTTACTTAAATCCAGAGGTGGAAAGTCTTCTGTTATAGTAATAGAACCTAATAACAAAACCCTGGTTTTCCGGGGTTTTGTTATTTAACGTAAGTTCGAAATCGGGAAGATTAATAAATACCCTTTTAGTGGATCTCATGATGGTCCGGACTCCAATTATTTGATTTTTGAAAGCAAAGCTTGCAGATGATCGCTTGGTGCAGTCCTTGACTCCAGAGTGCTTTCGGCAAGAAATGGTGCCTCAATTCAGATGATCCATAGCCGGGTGATAGCTCCTCACCAAAGGAGGTTTTCGCTTTTGTGAGAATTAGGGGTCAATAGGAGATTCGGGTTCAGATTGAAAACAGAGTAGGTTCTCGCCTCCGCGAGATCCGATTGTTATCGGATGACAAGTCATAGGGTGTGGTAAGGAGAATACGGCTCAAGGACGGAATTGCAGGTTTATAAATAGCTGCAGTTTATATTTTAAATTCCCTTTTTAGGTACTCCCCGCTTTCAAATATTGAACTGTCATGGTGGCGGCGGCCGAGACTTCCTACCTATTGAGCAGCCACGACATCTTGTCTGCCTGTCCATTGCTATGGGAAACAGCCCCAGGTGAAGCAAACCCGGGTGGCAGCGCTATCTTTTTTGCCATCCTGATTCTCATGACAAGGATTCAATTATCAGCAAAAAAATAGGGCAGAACACAGGACTGGCATAGGCTAAGAGCAACAGACCCTGCTTTACACAAGCTGAATAAAATAATTGGGCTCAGGAAAGAGCTTATTTCGATGTCAGGTTTTTAGATTGTTTATATCGAACTTAGGTTATTTAATCTGAATGTAGTCAGCCATAATCAGCAGAGCTTCATCACGGATAAAATCAATATCATCCTTAGGTTTAGATTCGCCTTTCTTCAAAGGTTCAAGACCTTTGGCAGCTCTCCGTTGATTCTCTCTTTCCAATGCTTTGGCCTCCTGATCATCACGTTCCTTCTTGAGTTGAACTTCATTCAGCGTGACGGAGGTTTCTGCTTCACGCTTGGCAAAATGAGCAATATCTTGCAATAGATTTTGATATCCAAGAGATGTTTTCATACGTTTATTATGCATGGCAAGCAATTTCCGTTTCACATCATTAAGATCTGCAATCATCATATATTTACTTGGAGGTATAGTATCCCAAGGTAAAGCCCTAGGCTCTGAACTTTCACCGTACTTATCTTTTGGAAAAACCGTTGGAAGTTCAATATCTGGTACCACGCCTTTGTGCTGAGTTGTGCTGCCATTAACTCTATAAAACTTGGCCATTGTTAAATTGATTTGTCCAAATTCAGGCGCATTTGCTCCTACAGCATTTCCAGATTTATTACCTGCAGTCTGAGCTGCTTTCAACATTAATTTATCCGCGGTGCCAATTACTCTTCCCATATCTATACCTTGCTGTACCGTACCTTTTCCATATGACTGGTTACCGATAATAATACCTCGGCCGTAATCTTGAATAGCACCTGCAAAAATTTCAGAGGCAGAAGCACTAAATCGATCCTGTAATACACCTAATGGTCCTGTCCACGCAACAGCAGGATCTTCATCTTCTTCAATATCCACATTATTTCTTCTATCTCTTACTTGCACGATTGGACCGGATTTAATAAATAAACCACTCAGGCTGATTGCTTCCGGCAGTGATCCACCGCCATTACTTCTTAAATCTATTACGACCGCATCTACATTCTCCCTCTTGAGGGTATCTAATAATAGCTTTACATCCCGTGTGGTACTCTTATAATTGGGGTCTCTTGCCTGCATAGCCTTAAAATCTGCATAGAATGCGGGGATTTGAATGATCCCAATCTTATATGATTTTCCATCCTGAGAGATTGTTTTAATTGTCTTCTTGGCTGATTGGTCTTCCAATACAACCTTGTCGCGGACCAATTCTATTATCTTGGGTGTGGCAGATAATTCCTGACCTGCAGGGATTACTTTTAATCTAACGATGGTGCCTTTAGGTCCTTTGATTTTAGTTACTGTAACATCCAGACGCCATCCGATTACATCCACAAATTCACCATCCTTACCTTGTGCTACAGCTACAATTCGATCGTTCACCTCGAGAGTTTTAGCTTTAAATGCCGGTCCGCCGGGAATAATTTCAGCTATTTTTACCACCTCGTTTTCAAGCTGTAAACGCGCACCGATACCTTCAAATGTTCTGGCCAGATCCTCGTTGAACTCCTGCGCCCTGTTTGGCACAAAATAATTGGTATGTGGATCCACTGTTCCGGTAAAGGAATTCATGAAAATGCCGAAAACATCCTGGTTATTAAATTTTCTTGATTGAGAAATCAGGTTCTCATAACGTTTTTTTAAGGTTTCCTTGATTTTTGCCTCAACAGTACCGGTAACCTTAAGGTTTAACATTTCGTATTTAACTCGTTTCGACCATAAATTATTTGATTCGGCTTCAGATTTAAGCCAGGGTAATTTCTCACGATCGTAGGTATAGGTTTCATTACTTGTAAAATCAAACTTCTTGTCAATTTCTTTTAAAGCAAAAGCAACACGATCGTTGTATCTCTTTTGATAGACATTAAAGATGTAAAAGGCTACGCTCAGATCGCCGGATCGTAAATCATCATCCATTGTTAAACGAAATTTTTCAAAGTCGGCAATATCGCTTTGTAGGAAATAACTTTTCCCGTTATCCAGAGCTTTTAAATACTCATCGAATACTATTGATGAAAAAGCATCATTTACAAACACTTTTTGATAATGAAAATTTTCTAAAAGCTCTACCAAAGACCTTGTCACAACCGATTGCTGAAGCTCTGGCTTAAGATCATTTTCTGAAACAATTTTACTAATTCTAGGGTCTGCCTCACAAGCTAATGTGGATGCAATAAATAAGGCCAGACAAAATCTCTTTAACATTTCTTTTACTGATTTTAATTTCATTTCAGAATATACGGTATCTAATTGCGTACCAAAAAATTAAATTTAATTAGGACTGAGTCCGATTTGAACCCTAATCCATGTAACCATGTTTATGTATTTTTAATATGAGACCACAATATACCTAAAAAATGATATCAAGAGCCATTTTTTCAAGATAGGCATTATTGAATTGTTCTCAAAAATGTCTCTTTCATGACTTTAAACTCAGAGAAAGAAGCATTGGCAGCAGTAGAATTACCCAGTTTACGGTGAACCAGAGCCAAGTCGCTTTTAATCTCGATTAACTTTAGGGTAAAACTATTTTTTACAGAAAGTTGTTCGGCCTCCTTAAAATCGGACAATGCAAGTTCATAATCACCAATTGACATTTTAACATTGGCAAGATTAATGAGGGAGTTAACAATTTCAAAAGGACTATTTATCTTTCTTGCAAGCATATTAGACTGAATATAAAACCATTTTGCTTGGGTAAATTTTTTCTGTTGATGATAGGTATCCGCAAGCTGATTGTAACATCTGATGGTGCCATTTTTATCTTTCAGACCATAGTAATAAAGAGGTAAAGCTTTCCTTAATACCATGGTTTCGGCTTCAGCAAATTTTTTTTGGCTGGTCAAAATCTCGGCATGATCCATGTAGCTGTCTGCAATAAATTGATTATTTTTTGAATCTTGATCGATGAGTAAAATAGCTTGATTGTATTTCAATGCCTCACCTAAATACCCTCTGTATCGGTTAATGCGCTGAAGTATTAAATAATTATTTCTGACACCTATCCTATTATTGATTTCCAAATTCAACACTATTGCATCATTTAATAATCGGATCGCATCATCCATCCTGCCATTCAAAGCATGATTCACGGCATATGAATTCAATACCCCTGCTTCGGCATTTCGATCTCCCAAAATTCGATACAAAAAAATAAGCTGATCAAAAGCACTCAATGAATCTGAAGCCAGAGAGCCTTGATAAATTCCTGCTGAAACTGGGATTACCGGTATAAAATTATCTGCTGCTTTTAGTTGATTTCGGAATTGTAAGTTCTTTATGAATTCTTTTAAAAATTGGGTTTCACCCGACGAAATGTTACTTTTTAAGTCGATAATTAGCGAATCCATTTCTGACTGTTGTCGGAGAACACTCCAGTTGGCAGAATTTTGATTTTCAGAAATACCGGGCTCTTGAGCTGCAGAACAACTTTCTATGACTAGTGCCAACAGGAAAATAAAAACAAAAAGGGACCTTAAGTTCATAAAAAGAATTAAACGAAACCTATCTAAAACGTCGAAATTAACCTGAAATTATGATAATTAATTTAACTTGAGAGAAATCCGTCCGACTAATTAAGGCTAAAATCAATTAATTCCATTAAAAATAAATGAAGGCTTAAAACATTGGGCTATAAAAGTCAAATTATGATGATAATTTTACGCTTTATCTGGATCTTATTTAATTCAATTGACGAATTTTACCTCAGAAACTCTTCTGTAAAAGAAAAATAATGGCATCAATACCCCCTCTAGCAGAAAGAATGCGGCCTGAATCACTTGATGATTATATCGGCCAAAAGCATCTTGTTGGCAAGGGTGCCATCTTGCGCCTTGCCATTGAAAATAGACTGCTTCCTTCTTTAATCCTTTGGGGACCACCCGGAGTTGGGAAAACCACTCTGGCCTTAATTATTTCCAAACAGTTAAACCGTCCGTTTTTTAGTCTGAGTGCTATAAATTCAGGTGTAAAGGATATTAGGGAGGTAATTGAACAGGCATCGAAGCTAAAAGATAAAAATGAAAATCTTCCTATTCTTTTTATTGATGAGATTCATCGTTTTTCAAAATCTCAACAGGATTCTTTACTTGGTGCTGTTGAGCAGGGCCTTGTCACCCTAATTGGTGCTACAACCGAAAATCCCTCCTTTGAAGTAATTTCGGCACTTCTATCAAGGAGCCAGGTTTACCTACTTCAAAATTTAGTGGAAAAAGATCTGATCGAATTATTAAACAAAGCGATTAAAACTGATGATTATCTCAAGGATAAAAAAATTGCCATAAAAGAACATGAAGCATTACTCAGGCTTTCCGGCGGCGATGCAAGAAAACTATTGAATGTACTTGAACTTGTGGTCAACGCGGTAAATCAAAATGAAGTAAGCATAAGCAATGAATTGGTTCTTAAGCATATTCAACAAAATATGGCTATATACGATAAAGCCGGAGAGCAACATTATGATATCATCTCTGCCTTTATCAAATCTATCCGTGGAAGCGATCCTAATGCAGCAGTTTACTGGCTTGCACGAATGATAAGTGGAGGCGAAGACCCTTCATTTATTGCGCGTCGCCTGCTGATTCTTGCATCAGAAGATATTGGAAATGCAAATCCCAACGCCCTTTTGCTCGCTAATACTTGCTTTCAGGCAGTCAACGTTATCGGTTGGCCTGAGTCCAGAATTATTTTATCACAAACCGTAACCTACCTGGCCTCCTCAGCAAAAAGCAATTCAAGTTACCAAGCGATTAGCAAGGCTCAGGAACTTGTTGCCCAAACCGGCGACCAATCAGTGCCTCTACATCTACGAAATGCCCCAACTGACCTGATGAAAAATATTGGTTATGGAAAAGAATACGAATATTCACATACCTACCAAGACAATTTCTCTGCACAGGAGTATCTTCCTGAAAATCTCAGCGGAACATTATTATATGAACCGGGGAAAAATTCAGCTGAAGAAAAACTTCGGGAGCGCCTGAGATCCTTATGGAAGGAAAAGTATAAGTATTAGGTTCGCATAATTTTGCTTATTTTCAATCATGACTTTAACCTTTTTAATACACCAATCAAAAGCATTCTGGCGGTCAAAAAATACCGGAAAAAGCGTTACAATAAGGGTTGTTATGGCAATCCTCATTTTATATATCCTGTTAAATGTTGTAGTTGTCGCTTTTTTTCTGGATGAGATTTTAAAAAAGACCAATCCCAGTCAGGATATCCTTTATTCATTTAATGGCTATATTATCTATTATTTTTTAATGGATCTTCTTCTTCGTTTTCAGATGCAGGAATTACCTACACTCAGTGTCAGGCCTTATCTTCATCTCAGAATTAAGAAGCATCAACTGATCAATTACCTTTCATTGACCTCGCTCTGGACAACCTTTAATATAACACCGGTCTTATTGTCACTACCTTTATTAATCAAAATTGTTCTTCCCCAACAAGGGCCTGCCCAATTCTGGGGTTTGCTTCTTTCCATCATTGGAGTGACTCTTTCAAATCACCTTTTTAGTTTGTGGATCAAAAGAAAAGTAAATCTGAACGCGGTCTGGATGTTAATTTTCTTGGGCACGCTGTTGCTATTTGTTTCACTTGATTTTTACTTTAAACTTTTTTCAATCTCAACGCTTTCTGCCGAACTATTCACTTTTGTTATGGCTTCACCACTATTCTCTTTCCTTTTTCTTTTTATAGCTTTCCTTGTTTACTTTTTGAATTACCGCTACTTAAAATCGAATCTATATTTGGAGGAACTTCACACAGCAGACAGTTCACATAAATCAAGTACTGAAATTCCATACCTGAACAGATTTGGAAAAGCCGGAGATTTAGCAGGAAATGAGTTAAAACTTATTCTAAGAAACAAACGCCCTCGGTCGGTAATAACTATGAGCTTGATGTTTATGTTTTATGGCTTGATTTTTTATACAAACCCTACCTTTTCGGGGTATGCAGGTATTGTATTCTGTGGAATGTTTATGACCGGTATCTTTATAATCAATTATGGACAATTCATGTTCAGCTGGCAAAGCGCACATTTTGATGGAATTTTGGTAAGTAAGGTCAACGCAGTAGATTTTTTCAAATCAAAATTTCTGTTATTTACTTTATTTTCATCACTTTGCTTTATCCTTACCATTCCTTACGTTTACTTTGGATGGAAGGTCTTGATAGTCCACTTCGTGATGTTTATCTGGAATCTTGGAGTAAATACTTTGTTGGTTCTATACTTTGCAAACCAGAACTACCGAAGAATTGACCTGAGCAAGGGTGCAACCTTTAATTGGGAAGGGGTTGGAGCATCTCAATGGATTTTGAGTATTCCCCTTTTATTGGCTCCATTTATCCTGTACTTGCCTATGAGTTTGCTTGGATATCCGGAAGGCGGGCTTGCTGCAATCGCCATAATTGGTCTTTTTTTTATGTTTAGCCGAGAAATTTGGCTGAGTAAATTGGTAAAGAAATTTCAAGAGAAAAGATATTTAATCGCAGAAGGATTTAGAAATAAATAATATGATTAGCATCAGTAATTTAAAAAAGACTTATAACGGAGTTACGGTGGTAAACATTCCGGAACTTTTTATAAAAAAAGGAGAAACCATAGGTTTGGTTGGAAACAACGGTGCCGGAAAAACCACACTCTTTCGAATGATGCTTGATTTAATCAGGCCGGATTCGGGCGAAGTAATTTCAGATGGAAAAAATGTGGCAGAAAGTGAAAACTGGAAAGATTATACGGCATCCTATCTTGATGAAGGTTTTTTAATTGATTACCTGACACCTGAGGAATATTTCCACTTTATCGGTGGACTACACAATAAAACTAAAACTCAAGTTGACGCTGAGCTACCGTCATTTTCTGAATTTTTTAACGGTGAGATCTTAAATAAAGGCAAGTATATTCGTGACTTATCGAAAGGAAATCAGACTAAAGTAGGGGTTGCGGCTTGCCTGATTCAGAACCCACAACTACTCATGCTGGATGAGCCTTTTGCAAATATCGATCCAAGTACCCAGATCAGACTGAAGAACATGATTAAAGAAATTAGTCTTGAAAAACATATCACCACCATCATTTCCAGCCATGACCTGAACCACATTACAGAAGTTTGCGAACGTATTTTATTGATGGAAAAGGGGAAAATCATCAAAGATATCGCCACTAATTCTAATACACTTCAGGAACTTGAGCAGTATTTTTCTGTATTATCCTAAGCTTGTTTTATAAGTATTTATTCAAATGAATTTAGATCTGACCGGTAAGAGAGCTTTAGTTTGTGGAAGTACACAGGGCATTGGAAAATCAAGTGCTTTGGAACTTGCTTCTATGGGTGCAGATATTACGCTGATTGCCAGAAGAGAAGATAAACTCAAGGAAGTATTAGAGGATTTACCAAAAAGCGCCAATCAATCACATCATTATTTAGTAGCAGATTTTGCTAATCAGGCACAACTGAAACAAATCATTCAGGGATATTTGATCACCAATCAAATTGATATTTTAATAAATAATACAGGTGGCCCGGCAGGTGGGCAAGCCATTGATGCCAATACCGATGAATTTATCAATGCCTTTAATATGCATCTTATCTGTAACCAAATTTTGGTACAGGCGGTTGTTGCTGGAATGAAGAAAAATAATTTTGGGCGCATCATCAATATTATTTCGACCTCAGTTAAAACACCTTTGAAAGGACTGGGTGTGTCTAATACGATCCGTGGGGCTGTTGCGAGTTGGGCTAAAACTCTGGCACTTGAGCTTGGACCATTTGGTATCACTGTAAACAATATTTTACCCGGTTACACGATGACCGGCAGATTAGAATCGATCATTTCAGCAATTTCCGAACGAGAAAATAAAAGTAAGGAAGAGGTAATGGAGGATATGATTAGTACCATACCTGCCGGCCGAATAGCCGATTCGTATGAAGTGGCAGCAGCCATCGCATTTTTAGCGAGTCCGGCTGCATCCTATGTTAATGGAATTAATTTACCTGTTGACGGAGGCAAAACACCTTCACTTTAACAAGCATTTATAGCAATATGAAATCGATAATTTTAAGTTCACTTCTTCTTTTATCGGTCTGGAATTGGGGGCCTTCATCTAAAAAATATATTCAGGATGGAGAATCAAAGATTATTGCAGACCAGGCAAAGCCTATCTTGATATCCGATCAATTCAAATTTACGGAAGGTCCGGCCGTTAATAAAAATGGTGATATATTCTTCACTGATATCGTTGAAGGAAAAATCTGGAAATACAGTACACAAGGGGAATTAAGCCTTTTTATGGATAAAACAGGGCATTCTGATGGAATGTATTTCGATAAAAAGGGGAATTTAATTACGGCAGCTGATGAGAAAAACGAAATCTGGCAAATTAGTCCGGATAAAACCGTAAAAGTATTACTTGATAATTTTGAAGGTAAAAAATTTAATGGCCCGAATGACCTTTGGATTGATAGCAAGGGTGGAATATTTTTTACTGACCCTTATTACCAACGTCCATACTGGGAACGAAAAAAACCTGATCTCAGCAATCAGAGTGTTTACTACTTTCCAAAGGGCTCCAAGGTTGCTTTTCTCCTTGACAGCAACTTTGTAAGGCCAAATGGAATTATCGGATCTGCTGACGGGAAAAACCTTTTTGTAGCTGATATAGGCGACAAAAAAACCTACAAGTACGATATTGGTAAGAATGGAAAATTATATAACCGTCGCCTCTTTACAGACATGGGGTCAGATGGAATGACTGTGGACAATCTGGGAAATCTTTATCTAACAGGGAGAGGAGGTGTCACAGTTTTTAATCCGGAGGGTCAGAAAATTGAACACATTGCCATTCCCGGATCAACCGCAAATGTTTGCTTTAGCGGGAAAAACAGAGATGTTCTATTTATCACTGCAGGCAAAGCCGTGTATACCTTAAAGATGAAAGTAAGGGGAATTTAAACAGGTTTAGCAGACTAACGGAAACAAAAGAGCCCGGATTTTGCCGGGCTCTTTTGCATTTTTGCGGAAGTCCTTATTCAGCTGCAGCAGCTACAACTTCTCCCTTGATATAAATTACTTTAATTGGCGTTTTAGCATTCGACTTTATGGTTAAGCCTTTACTAAATGGCGCAATCGCAGCAGCATTATAGGTAACTGTAATTGTCCCTGATTGACCTTTCAATACCGGTGTATTGGTATATTTTGGCACTGTACAACCACAAACACTTTCAATATTACTAATTATTAAAGGCTCATCGCCGGTATTAGTAAACTTGAAATCAATACTCACCGGCTTACCCTGTGGGATTTTACCGAAATCATGTGTTTCCTTTTCAAATTTAAATTCAGGTTTTTCAACAACATTGAAGGCTGTCACTGCTGTAAATAAAAATACAACACTGCAAAGAATAATTAATTTTTTCATCTGTATAATTTTTGTGTGTTTTGGTACTAAGAATGAATGAACTATTTATTTTTTTAAGGAATAGTTAACTCATTTTTATAATGGTTAATAGTTTTAGGAATGTGTTTAAAATAAATCCCGGAGATTCAAGATCTCTGAATTAAAGTCTCAACAAAATTAAGAAATTCAATTGATTATGATTAATCAATTGTAAATTGTCTATAAAATGTTACGGATAAGCCCTAAAAGCATAGATTTTCACTCTCTTAGCACAGTTAAAATACTTTTTTTGATAAAAAATACTCAAAAAGATACCATGATTTGCCATCTGCAATCAGAACAAACCTAAGGAATAAAATTTAGGCCAGACAGATCCTAATTTCTCCTATCCGGTTTTTTATCCTCAGAAACTCTTACACCAATGGTACGGCCATACAACTGAGAACCATCAAGAGCCTCAATAGCTTGTTGAGCAGCCTCATCATCTGGCATTTCAACAAAACCAAAGCCTTTGCTTCTTCCGCTTTGTTTATCAATAATCAGTTTTACGGAAGTAAGCTCACCATACTTTTCAAAAATTTCTCTTAACTCGCTTTCATCAACTTTGAAAGGTAGTCCTCCTACGAAAATATTCATATACTATAATTTATTGGTTTATTATTGGTTTATTATCCTCTGATAATAAGGATGTTTATTTACCCTTGTCAGCTCAGGCTCCCCAATTGCTGTTAACATCCTTCGGGCACCTACCATGGTTCGGGATTGAAAATCGTCATAATTAGGCGCGTCTTTTATCATACTATTAATTCTTACTAGTCCTGCAGCCTGAATAAATTCACCGTTCCCAATATAAATTGCGGTATGGGTTACCCTTCTTGTCTGTTTGTTGGCAGCAAAAAATAAAAGATCACCAGCTTTCAGAACTTTTAGAGATTTAGAAATATTCAAGGTATCTCCCTCTAAAATATCGACTTTTTCTCCAACTAATGCTTGTTGGGAGGCATCTCTTGGAATTACAATTCCATTCAGAAAATAACTGGTTTTTGTAAAACCACTACAATCCATCCCCTTTATAGATGTACCACCCCATAAATAGGGAATACCCAGAAAATTACGGGCGGTTTTCAAAATCTGTTCTGCATTTGGATCAGGCAAATCCTTCCACTGATCAAAAGAACGTGCTTTATTTACAGAAATGTAAGCGATTCTTTTATCCGGAAAGGAAATTTTATAAAACCCATTTACCCGACCGCTAAGTTCTATGATATTACCGGCAACAAGATCTGAAACGGGCAATGAAGATTCTGATGGTTCAGAATAAGCCTGACCATACAAATCGGTATAGATAATCTTTTCGGCTACCTGCCAATTTTCAAATTCTGTTTTAGTCATTAAAACTACTCCTGCCACTTCAGTCCAGGACAGATAATTATCAGGTGTACGCACAAAATAATGTCCCCGTTCCTTTTTTAAGACTTTAATTGGCGTTCCTAAACCAGCCTGAGTAGCCATTTCTGCAGCATGATCAGGAGCATACCTTGTATTTATTACGGATAAATTAGCAATACCATAAATCTTTTCGCCGAGATCTTTTGCCGGAAGCACTTCCCCTATTAACCTGACGGGAAGGTTTTCGGAATCCAGTAAAGTGCTGAGCTCGGTTACTGCCTCTGATTTGCTAACCTCGAGTTTAAAAGTTAAGGTTGTGGCTACCTGTTGTTTTAAGTGATAAAATTCCACTCTTTTATCGGGTGCATACTTCTTTTGTACCATGAGCGACAATTCATTTACGCGCTTAATTACAGAAGAATCTGGCTGAGATGCCTTAGAATGCAAGACACTCACTAAAATTAACCCAAGAAAAGAAAAAAACTTCCTCATAAGATCACTCGAGTTTGAAAGCTAAAGAGAACGTCAAATTCCCTAAACCCTCGATAATTGGTTACAGTAAATTTAAGCAAAGTATCTGAAAGAAGGATAAAAAATCATGTACGGTATATTTTAAACTGGTAAATAGAGGCGTATTCCCTAAAATAAGTTCTTAAATTTCAGCAAGTCCCTAGCCTTGCCTTAAGCTATCCAATAGGTTAGCGTTTTTAAATGAAAAACCTAATTCCTTTTCAACCCGCTCACTTTCAACAATTTTCCAATTTAATTTTTCCGAAATAAAAATAGGCCTTTCGAGATTATCCAGCTTGGCTGCGAGGGTATAAAATTCCTCTCTGCTCGGATGAGAAGGCGTAGATCCAATATATATTCCTTTAGCATTATCTGAATCAATTAGCGCATTAATCAAGGCAATAACCTCATCCAAATGAATCATATTCACCGGAGCAAGACCATTGGGTATCCCTGATTTTCCGGCAAAAAATCTTCCCGGTGACCTCCCCGGACCGAATAATCCGGCCAGTCTTAAAACAATTACCTGCATTGGAAGGCTTAACAATTTTTCTTCAACAGCTGCAATTACTTTAGCCGATACGGTTTCTGGTGATATGGGAGAACTTTCGTATAGAACTTCATTAGTCTCAGGATAAACCGATGTTGAACTGACGAAGATAAGCTTCGAGATACAAGACGCGGGCAAGTGTTCGGCAAGCGTTTCGCCCATTTTCAGATAGTTTTCAGGGCCTTCAACTGTTCTCCTTCTGGGAGGGATTGAAACTATCAAAACATCCGCATCTAACAGATGTTGTAGATCAGGTTCAGGAAGAGAATTATCAAATTGTACTAAAATTGGATCAATACCTGCTTCTTTTAATAAGGGTATTTTGTCCGTACTGGTTGTGCTTCCCTTTACCGGAAAGCCTTGTCTTATTAGATCACGGGCTAAAGGAAAGCCGAGCCAACCACATCCCAACAAGCTTATTCTAATCTTATTTTTCATTTGTCTTTGATATAAATGTACTCAGTTCAAGCTTAAAAAATACTTTGGCAATTGGCTTAAACACCAAGAAAAACAAACTGAGTAAGTAATCATCAAAAAACAAGCCTTGAGTATTGGAAATAAGGGCAAAGCATTAATCATCATATTATTTTTTTAAGCCATTTCAATAGATTTTTCTTTTCCGAGTAAGGGGGATAGGCTACCTTACTAAAATCTATTTTCGACTGAAACATCACCCCACGTTCATGTGAAAATGCTTTGAAACCAAAAAAGCCATGACAACTTCCTGTTCCACTGTTTCCAACGCCTCCAAACGGAAGATTAGGGTTCGAAATTTGGATGATTACATCATTCACACAGGTACCCCCTGCGGAGGTTTGCCTTATCGCATGGTTGATTATGCCTTTGGAGTTAGAGAAAATATATAAAGCGAGAGGTTTCGGATTTTGATTTATATAATCGATCGCTTCATCAAGAGATTGATAACTGATTACCGGAAGCAAGGGCCCAAATATTTCTTCCTGCATCAAGGCAGAAGCCATTGAAACTTTGCTTAATACAACCGGTTCAATGGTCTGGTCTGTATCACTATCCATACCCCCTTTTATCAGTTGGGCTCCATCTAACACAGCTTGATCCCGAAGATCTTTCAAACGCTGATAATGATTCCGGCTAATGATCTTTCCATAACTGGATTTATCGAGCTCACTATTGATGTAAAATTGTTTCTCGATGATGGCTTTAGCCAGTTCAAGAAACTCCTGTTCTCTACTTGCGTGGATTAATACATAATCAGGTGCAATACAAGTCTGACCTGAATTCATAAACTTACCCCAAACAATTTTCTCTGCAGCCCTTTTTAAACTAGCATCCTCTGCAATAATTACAGGCGATTTACCCCCTAGTTCAAGAGTAACAGAGCTGAGATGCCGGGCTGCCGCTGCCATAACTATTTTCCCAATTTTCGAACTACCAGTAAAAAATATATGATCAAAAGGAAGCTCAAGAAGCGCTTCAGAAACCTCCGCTCCGCCTTCGAAACAGGCAATTTCCCTGGAATCAAAGTTTTCATTGATCAGTTTAACTAAAATCGAGCTGGTTGCAGGACTCCATTCAGAGGGTTTGAGCATCACACAATTTCCGGCCGCAATGGCAGAAACGAGTGGAGCGATCAACAATTGAAAAGGGTAATTCCACGGTGAAATAATCAAAGAAACCCCCTTTGGCTCAAAATATATTCTGTTCTTGGTAAATAAATTAGTCATTCCTGCCGAAACCTTACGCGGTTTAAGCCAGGAGAATAAATTCTTTATTGCAAAATCAATTTCTGCATAAACAAAATAAACCTCTGTTAATGCAGCCTCAAACTTAGATTTTCGAAGGTCACTTTCCAGTGCTTCAAATATCAGCTGTTCATTTTCCTGAATCAGTAATTTCAGTCTGGTCAGCTTTTTCTTGCGGGCTGCTGCGTCGGTAATCCTTAAACTAATGCTATGATCCTTTTGCAGATGAAAAATTTCGGCGATACTTCTTTGCATATCCATTGATCTGGCAGCGAATTTGGGATTTAAAAATTTAGGGAAGGGTGAACTTGATGAAAGCCTGTAGCCTTTTGGTAGGTCTGGGCGATCTTTAATAGTTTTCCTTCTCCAAAAAGCTGTCCGGTAAAGGTAATACTGCCGGGTAAACCTTTATTGAAACCATTTGGCAAAACGATACAAGGATGACCGCTAAGATTAGTTGTGCGCAAATTCATCCCAAAAGCCGGTGCAACAAACAGATCCACCTCTTTCATCTTCTGGTTCAACTGCTCAATAAGCAAGGCCCTGGCCCGATTTGCCTGAATGTACTCAACAGCCGGAATAAATTGTGCTGAGCGAAATCCGCTTGGCCAGGCGCTTTTATCCTGCTTCACAAGTAAATCATCACGATTTGAAAGACTCAATTCCTGAAAGGCAGCACCTGATTCTGCCGATAAAATAATAATCATGTCGCTATAGGGTAATTCAGGAAGCTCAAAAGGAACCAATTCTGCGCCTAATTCCTTTAGCTTAACCAAGGTAAGACTGTCATTGCCGGAATTTAAATATTTACGTTGAAATTCAGATTTGATATAACCGATGCGAATGCCTTTGAGGCTTGCTCCGGTGGGAGAGGTATAATTAAAGGGAGCTTGAATTAAACTGAGATCCTTTTCATCAGCCCCCTGAATGGCATTAAAAACAATCGCACAATCTTCGACCGTCCTGGTTATCGGACCTAACTTGTCCATGCTCCAGCTTAAAGCCATGGCTCCATGCTTACTCACCCGACCAAAACTAGGTCGAAGTCCGGTGGTGCCACACTCAGTAGAAGGCGAAACAATGGAACCCAAAGTTTCAGAGCCAATGGCAAAAGGCATGCACCCTGCCGCAACTGCTGAAGCTGAACCGGCAGATGATCCGCTGGATCCACGCTTAATATCCCATGGATTCTTGGTTTTTCCGCCATACCAAACATCCCCCATTGCTAATTCACCCAAAGTTAACTTAGCGATTAATACGGCTCCGGCATTCTCAAGCCTTGTAATAACTGTGGCATCCAGATCAATCATTTGATCCTTGTAGGCAACTGAGCCCCAAGTAGTTTTATAATCTTTAGTGGCCAGTAAATCCTTGGCCCCAAATGGAATTCCATGAAGTAATCCTCTGTATTTTCCTGCCGCAATTTCAGCATCAGCCTTTTTGGCCTGCTTCATTGCCCGCTCCTCGGTTATACTTACCGCATAAAGTAAAGTTGAATTATACTTCTTAACCCTGTCGATGAAAAATCGGGTCAGTTCTACGGAGCTGATCTGTTTGCTTTGAATCAATGCGGCTAATTGAGTAATGGTAAAAAATGCCATTTGATCTCTGTCGGAAGGAAGTTTTATTTGCTCCCCGGCGGAAACTTTAAAATAGTTGGTCTGATCCGGGAAACGATAGGAAACCGGAAGTGGGTTAAAGTTTAATGCCGGTGAAATCGAATTTGAAATACCAAGCTTTCGTAATGCCTGATAACTATTTCTCTTTCTTTCAAGATCCTGAAGCATCGTATCTGCCTCTGCGTCTGTGAAGTTCAATCCAATAATTTTTTGCGCCTGTTTAACCAGAGCCACAGTTATTTTCTCTTCCTCAAGTTTTTGGCTAATAAAACCTCCCAATAAAAAACTTAAGACGCAAAGTGTTATAATGATGCTGTTTCTACGTAAATGAACTTTCATAGGTGATGATTAGTGAATCTGTATAAATTTAAGGAAAGAAACAGTAAATTAAGGCCTTTGAAAATTATAATTATGATTAAACAATTTTCATTATTCCTATTCTTTGTTTTTGGGGGATTGTCTGTGGAGGCCCAAACATTAAAAACCGGAGTGCTTATTGTTGGAAACACGTCTGCGGCAGTTGCTGCAGCGATACAATCTGCCCGTTCCGGTGCTAAAACATTGTATTTAACGCAATCCTTAGCTATAAATCCTGTTTTTTCTGAGGAAGACCTGCCTTATATTTGGAATATCAGGAATCACTACCTCCTGAAAGAAAAACGGAGAAATAAATTAACTGATTCCATTCTAAACTCAAAAATAAAGCTCGATCAAGCAGTTAACCTGGTTAAAACTATCGCCGATACAGTCAATAACCTAACCTTAAATCATAATAATGTGGTGGATGAGATTGCCAAAGACGGCAAAGGCTGGGAAATAAGACTTAAAGGCGGACAAAAAATCAAGGCCGATGTTATAGTAGATGCAAGCGATAACCTATTCTTAGGGTCTTTATTAAGAATAGATTTGAAAAAAGCGCTGAGTGTACCGGTTAAAACTGATCATCCATTCGATACTAAACTAACAAGAAGCGGATTAGCAAGCGGGTACATCGAATCGGGCAATAAGGAAAGTTCAATTGTTACAATTCCTCCTGCCGGATTAATTCCCGCAGGTTTTGAAAATTTTATCGTTGTTGCGAAACAAATCGGGCAAATTAAACCAATCAGAATGTCTCTAGGTCAGGCTGCAGGTACTGTAGCAGCGTACTGTGCCTTTTTTAAGACGAGTACCAAAACAATCAATATCCGGGTGATCCAGGGTGAATTAATGGCCTTTAATGCGGTATTAATCCCATATGCTGACATTGATATTAAAGATCCGAATTTCAGAGCCTTTCAGCAATTGGGGCTAAGCGCCTTAATGAAATTAATGCCTGTAAAAGATGGAAATATCAACAAAATCAAATTTGACACGGCAGGCGTAGTGACCGCAGCAGAATTGAAGATACCGATGAAAGAATTTTACACCAGAAGCCAAATTTGGTTTGCCGATAATCAAGTTGATACCTTAAGTATTGCGGATGCCATCAGTCTGTTCATGTTTACCGCCACCAGGGGTGAGGAACTAAAAAAAGAAATACAAGAAGCCTGGAAGGTAAGCTTTAAATTCAATAGTGTATTTGATCCGAAGCGAAACATCAGCAGAAAGGAATTTGGTATTCTTGCCGATCGTTATCTTCAACCATTTAATGTAAGGGTTGATCCGGCAGGAAATTTATTAAGATGATCGATAAGAATTTGCAAGTCATTAAAAATTTTATACCCATGATGACCCCATTTTTCTCATGGCTTGAGCGATGAATTTGCTTTAAGTAAACATGTTTTTCGATTAGCGGGGGGCCAAGATTTATGCCCTGAATTACCTCCATGTCAGGCCTGAAGATGGAATTAATTTTTAACCCATTCCGGAGGTTCGAAGCTTTATTTAACAAATACTACACAGGTCTCAAGGAACCCTAGGATTAATCGCAAATGATACCTGATTAAGCCCGATTTATCAAGGCAAAGTACTTGAAAAAGCTGATTTAATGACTAATTATTGAGCTTTGATTACTTCGAAACCACTTGATAGTAAGGTGTTTAAGGTTTTTTAATATCAATCGTTAACACTTCTTTGGCCATATCAATCATTTTTTCAAGATAGTCTATCTTGATTTTTTTCCGGCCAACGGCTTGTTCCTATTCCTTGATTTTATTCTCCAGCTCCTTTAGTCTTGACGTTCTTATTGTTTTGAGCTCTTCGGCGTTTATTAAGCTCGACAATCCCATAACCTTTCATTATCATTAGAAAACTTATAAATCCAATTTAAATCCTTGAATGGGCAATGTCATATCAGCTTTCTATTTGAGGAACACAGGATTTCCCATTCTGGTATAAATTCGAAATTGCTAGCTCCAATCGTTCAGAATAACAACGCCTTTACTTCATTTGTTACCAATTTACTCTTTTGTAAATTGACTTTTATGGTCAACCTATGGCAGGGAAATACGAAATCGGGCATTTCGAACACGACAAGCAAAAACTTTTTATTCCTGCACATATGTTCAAGAATTTGTTCATATTCCTATTACTCTTAACTTGCCCATTTAAAATCAAACTTATGCGTAAGTTCTCACTGCTTCTGTCATGCATTTTTCTGCTCAACCCTGTTTTTGCGCAGATTTCTCCAAAAGAACACTTCGGTTTTACCATTGGTGATGATTATCAATTGGCCAACTTTACTCAAACACTTGATTACTTTAAGCAGATTTCCGAGCAATCTGAGCGGGTGAAGTTAACCGGAATTGGTGATACGGAAGAGGGTCGAACCCAGCCCATGCTGATTGTATCTTCTCCTGAGAATTTAAAAAATTTGGATTACTACAAGGAAATTTCACAAAAACTAGCCCGAGCGGAAGGAATATCTGATGCTGAAGCGAGGGAGCTTGCAGAAAAAGGGAAAGCAATCGTCTGGATAGACGGGGGACTACATGCAACCGAAACCCTTGGCATCCACCAGCTAATCGAAACCTTGTGGAATCTGGTTAGCCGTAAGGATGCAGAGACCCTACGAATTCTGGACAACACCATAATATTAATGGTTCATGCTAATCCGGATGGCCACGAGCTAGTCAGTAACTGGTATATGCGTGAAAAAATGCCAGAAAAACGTTCACTTGACCATTTGCCGCGTTTGTACGAGAAATATGCAGGCCATGATAATAATCGAGACTTCTTTATGATGAATCTTAGGGAAACGCAGAATATGAGCAGACAATTATTCCTAGAATGGTTACCTCAAATTATGTATAACCATCATCAAAGAGGACCTGAAGGCTCTGTCGTGGCGGGTGCTCCTTATCGGGATCCCTTCAACTATGTTTTTGATCCAATACTAATGACTAGTCTGGATGCTCTGGGTGCTGCGATGAACTCAAGGCTGAATGTTGAAAATAAACCCGGCTATACCCAAAAATATGGCTCTGTATTTTCAACCTGGTATAATGGAGGATTACGAACTACCACCTACTTTCATAACATAATCGGACTACTGACTGAAACTATTGGCAGTCCAACTCCTTCCGAAATTTCTCTGGTTCCGAAAAGACTAATTCCAAACGGAGGAACAACTTTCCCAGTCACCCCACAAAAATGGCATTTTCGGCAGTCAATAGATTATTCGGTATCATTAAACTATGCGGTTTTGAATTATGCCGTTCGTAATCGTGATGAATTATTATTCAATATTTACCGAATGGGGAAAAATTCAATTGAACGCGGAAATAAAGATAGCTGGGGTCTATCTCCGAATAAAGTGGAGGCCATTCATCAGGCTTATCTCAAAGATCAGCCCGGAGCTAAACCGGTTAAACAGCAAATCCTGCCTAAAAAGTACTTTGATACGGTGATGAACAATCAGGCGACCCGTGACCCAAGAGGATATATCATTCCGGCAGATCAGGAAGATTTTCAGACTGCAGTAAAATTTGTGAATGCCTTGATTCGTTCAGGTATTTTAGTACATAAAGCTTCGGATGAATTTAGTGTTGCAGGGAAGAACTATCCAAGAGGCTCATTCATTGTCAAAACAAATCAGGCTTTCAGGCCGCATGTCTTGGATATGTTTGAACCACAAGACCACCCGAACGATTTTGAGTATGAGGGTGGTCCACCAATAGCTCCTTATGACGCTGCAGGCTGGACGCTGGCATACATGATGCATGTGCAATTTGACCGTTTTCAAGATGACTTCAATGGTCCTTTTGAGCCTATTCCATATGGAGAAATTCAAAGGCCTGAACCCGGAGAACTGACTCATGCCAAAGCGTACCTGATTAATGCAGAATCCAATAATGCCTTTATGGCGGTGAATGAACTATTAAAAGTCGGAGAAAAGGTCTTCCGTATAGGCGATGGGGCTGAAATTGGAGATTTCTTTATTCCAGGAAATCATAAAACAAAAAGTATACTAGGCAAAATAAAAAATGAGAAAGGATTAGAAATCAGGCTAAGCAACAAAACACCTGATCATTTGAGAGAACTTAGTGAATTACGAATTGCGCTCTGGGATACTTATGGCGGTTCCATGTCATCCGGTTGGGTACGTTTATTGATGGAACAATTCGGATTTAAAGCATCATTGCTTTATGCCAAAGAGATTGATGCCGGTAATCTGAACAAAAAATTTGATCTGATCATATTTGTTCCGGGAGCCATTCCTGTGTTTTCAGGAGGGAATTTAAGAGCAAATTCTTCCTTCTCCGGCCCTGATCCTGAGACAATTCCCGAGGAATTCAGAAATCAGCTTGGAAGTATCCATCCAGAAAAATCAATCCCAGAATTACAGAAATTCATAGAGCTGGGAGGAAAAGTAATCTGTATCGGAAGCAGTACTAATCTGGTTTATCATCTTAAACTACCCGTTAGAAACGCCATGGTAGAAATCGGAGCTAATGGATTGGAACGAAACCTTCCTAACGAAAAATATTATATACCTGGAAGTATTTTAAGTGCTAACACAGCTAATACCAATCCTGCAGCCTGGGGTATGCCCTCACTTTCGGATATCTACTTTGACAAAAGTCCGGTATTTAAAGTCTCAATAGAGGCGATTACAAGTGGAAAAATTAAACCAATACTTTGGTTTTCTGATGCAGCACCATTACGAAGCGGCTGGGCATGGGGTCAGACCTATCTGCGCAATGGAGTTACCGCATTTGAAGCAGCACTTGGTAAGGGCAAAGTCTACGCCTTTGGCTCCGAAATTACCTTCCGGGCTCAAACGCATGGAACATTCAGACTACTGTTCAATCAGCTTTATGGGCTTTCTGAATAAGTGATTCGCTTTAATTTTGATAAATATTTGAGCTGACTTCTGGATTCGTAAATAATCTCAAAGATTAAAACGGGGATTTTATCTTATCAATACTTGAGAAAAACATTCGGATAGTGAGTATAAATACCTAAAACCTTAATAATGAATGTTTTCCGAAAAAGCCAATTAAAAAAAATGTGGAAAACTAATTTTAGAAAAAGAATGAAAAAGTGTAATTTTAGAAAATAAAGGTTAATCACCCTTAAAGCTATTTGTCTTACGAAAGTAAAACGCGTATCAGACATGCAGTGACTGCACTCTGTGCGGTGTCGAAAAGCTTTAAGGATCTACAAGTTTTAAATTGTAATTTTTGGGAAACGGTCGGATATTCAATATCTGACCGTTTTTTATTGATACCCATTTTTTAAACTATTCAATCCGGGACACTATTCAATTGAAGGGGGCTTCAGAACAATATAATTATTTAGGAATTGGGAGCTCCAGAATACATGCGATTTGAAAGTTATCGGATATCAAACACCAAGGGGGAGGGTTTCCAGCTTCCGTTGAATCCGATAGCAATCGGATCTCGCGGAGGAGAGAACCTTCGGCAAGGTTTCTTTACTAATCCAATCCGCGAAGGTTGTAACCTACGGAATCACCAAAAAAGATGTATCACATGATATAATCAGTGGCAGAAAAAGGTGGAACCAAACAAATAGAATCGTATTCCTTTTATGGTAAATTTTTTGTCTCATCGCCCAAGGCCATAGTTTTTTCCATATTTTAGAGCATTATGGATTTTAAACTATGAATTTTCGCCAATTAGGGTTTAGCCTTGTTCTGTTTTTCCCTCTTTATGTCTTTGGTCAAAGCTCCATACAGCTTAATTCCTCAGAGATCAAGCTGGGTCTCAAAAAATTAAATACTCTGGGTTCTGCACTCTATATAGCTGCACATCCCGATGATGAAAATACTCGTTTATTGGCATTTCTTGCTAAAGAAAAAAAGTTTAGAACTGCCTACCTATCCCTTACCCGTGGTGATGGTGGACAGAATCTGATTGGAAATGAGCAATCCGAATTATTAGGTCTTATACGAACTCAGGAATTACTTGCTGCCAGACGCACCGATGGTGCTGAACAATTCTTTTCGAGAGCCATTGACTTCGGTTTTTCAAAGAATTCGGAAGAAACCTTCCGAATTTGGAATAAAGAGCAAGTCCTTGCCGATGCAGTATGGATCATCAGGAAATTCAGGCCTGACATTATTATCACCCGCTTTCCTGAAGATGAACGAGCTGGACATGGTCAGCATGCTGCATCAGCAATCATCGCCCGCGAAGCATTTACTGCAGCTGCAGATCCGACGAGATTTCAGGATCAACTGAAATATGTTGAAACCTGGCAGGCCAGGCGAATTGTTTGGAATACCTTTAATTTCGGTTCATTGAATACAACTTCAGAAGATCAGCTAAAACTGGATGTTGGTATTTATAATCCTTTACTCGGAAAGGGCTACGGCGAAATCGCCGCGGAAAGTCGAACCAATCATAAAAGTCAGGGTTTTGGAAGTGCCAGACAGCGAGGAAAGGCTTTGGAATATTTTATTCCAACAGCAGGTGTTTTGGCAAAAACCGATCTGTTTGAGGGAATAAATACAACATGGAACCGTATTTCGGGAGGCGAAGCAATCGGGAAATTGATCCATGCCGCAGATCAGAATTTTAACTCTGATGAACCTTCAGCCTCCCTTCCGGCATTGATCAATATCCTGAAAGCAATTAACCGATTACCTGAATCCTACTGGAAAGAACAAAAATCCAAAGAATTAAAAGATCTGATTGCAGCAGCCGCCGGACTCTGGTTTGAGTCGTACACTTTACAGGCAGTGCAGGCATTGGGAGATAGCATCAGAATACGCTCTGATATTGTTCTTCAATCCAAAGTCCCGGTTAAATTATTGACCATCAACGGTCAAAAACTAGATTTTGATTTGAAAGAAGGATCATCAAAAAGTATTCAAAGCAGTGTATTGGCCAAAGAGATCACTGAACCTTACTGGCTATTCGAAGATCATCCCATAGGCATGTTCAAAATCGAGGATCAGCAATTGATTGGCTATCCAGAGAAACCCGGTTCAGCTAACACCGGTTTCAGTTTCAGGATTTTAGATGAGGTAATTTCATATCAGCGTCCGGCCGCTTATAAATACACTGATCAGGTTCGTGGTGAAGTTTATCAGCCTTTGATTGTTGCTCCTGCTGTTACAGCCAGTATCGCTGATAAAGCTTATGTCTTTACTGGAAACACCTCCAAAACAATATTCATACTGCTAAAAAGCTTTCGTGATAAAACTGAAGGCAGCCTTAGACCACAGGTGCCTACCGGATGGAAAATTGAACCCCAAAGCATACTATTTGATCTTCCTAAAAAAGGCGATGAAAAAACTTTCCAGTTTACAATCAGCCCGGGCGATCAGGCTGAATCAGGCAAATTAAGGCTTAATATTCTTTCCGGAGGACAGAGCTATAACCGAGCTCATCGCATTATAAATTATGATCATATTCCAATTCAAAATCTTTTTCCAATCGCTGAGGCAAAAATAGAACGGATTGAACTTAAAACCGGGGGTAAAAAGATTGGATATATTGCAGGAGCAGGCGATTTGATTCCTGAGTCCTTACAACAAATTGGTTATCAGGTAAGTACGCTGTCTGAAACCGAAATAATGAATGCCGATCTCTCCAATTATGATGCAATCATCACCGGGATCAGGGCCTATAATGTCAATGAAAGATTAGCGGTTATGCAGCCTATACTGATGGAATATGTCAGTAAAGGGGGAACATTATTGATTCAGTACAATGTCAACAATCCATTGCTGGTCAGAGATATTGGTCCTTATCCATTTAGAATCACTCGCGATAGGGTAACAGATGAACAGGCACTCGTCAAATTTCTTGAAAAAGATCACCCGGTTTTAAATTATCCGAATAAGATCACAACCAAAGATTTTGAAGGATGGATTCAGGAAAGAGGACTGTATTTCCTATCGGATGCAGATCCAAAATATAAAAGAATATTAAGCATGAATGACCCGGGAGAAACTCCAAAAGACGGTTCACTACTGATTGCGGATTATGGCAAGGGAAGATTTGTATATACCTCCCTTTCTTTTTTCAGGGAATTACCTGCCGGAATACCCGGTGCATACAGATTATTTGTAAATTTGCTCACGAAACCAAAAGAATAAAAAAGATGAAAACTGAAAACTCTTCAAAATCCAATAGTGTTTATTACATCGTTCCGGCAGTATTATGTGGTATACTCACCGCCTGTGTGGTTACGGGATCTGTTGGTTACATGGTGTTAGGAGCAGTATTGGGTTTGCTTTCTGCAGGCTTTTGGGCCAATGTTGTTCAGCATGGAGAAGAAGCCTGATCAGGATCTTCCACCTTTTGTAAAGACCTGGAACCAGTTCTACTATCTTTTGATCGTATGGCTGATACTCCTGATTGTCTTGTTTTATCTGTTCACTAAAACTTATGAATGAGCGGAGTTGACTGGATAGTTTTAATAACTACCCTCCTCGTAATTGTCGCATATGGCATTTACAAAAGTCGGGGGACAGGCAATATTGAAGGCTATCTGCTCGGAAATCATGCTTTTCCATGGTATAGTGTAACCTTGTCGGTTATGGCCACTCAGGCCAGTGCCATCACTTTTCTTTCGGCTCCCGGACTTGCGTTCTCATCGGGAATGTCCTTTGTTCAGTTTTATTTTGGCCTTCCATTGGCCATGATCGTGTTGAGTATAACCTTTGTGCCCATTTTTCATAAACTTAAAGTCTATACAGCTTATGAGTTCCTTGAAAATCGCTTTGACCTAAAAACAAGAGCACTTACTGCATTCCTATTCCTGGTTCAGCGTGGACTCTCCACCGGAATTACCATTTATGCACCTTCGATCATATTGTCTACCATTCTTGATATTGATACAACAGTTACCACGCTGTTTATCGGCGGACTTGTAATCAGCTATACTGTTTATGGCGGAACGAAAGCGGTTTCCTATACCCAAATGCTGCAAATGGCGGTTATATTTTCAGGAATTCTGGTTGCAGGAATTCTGGTGGTACAAATGCTTCCTGAAAGTGTGGGATTTGGAAAAGCTTTACAGATAGCCGGTAAAATGGGCCGCACAAATGCGATAGATTTCTCCTTCGACTGGAACAATCAGTATACCGTTTGGAGCGGATTGATCGGCGGATTTTTTCTGCAATTATCCTATTTCGGAACTGATCAAAGTCAGGTTGGCCGATATCTTACCGGTTCATCGGTTGGTCAGAGCAGGCTCGGTTTATTGATGAACGGACTTTTAAAGATCCCAATGCAATTTTTGATCCTTTTAATTGGAGTACTTGTATTTACATTTTACCAATATCATCAGCCCCCGATATTTTTTAATAGCTATGAACTCGGCAAGCTGGAAAAGAGTCCGTATAACAAAGAACTGGATCAGATAAAATCGGATTATTCAAATGCATTTACTGAGAAACAGGCAGAAATCAATCGCCTCGAAAAGGCAATGGATGCAAAGGATGAGGCAGCAATCAATTCCCAGCGAACAGTTCTGGAAAATGCCGATAAAAAAACCAAAGCAATCCGGCAGCAGGCTGTAGACCTGATGAAAAAGAATGATCCGGATGCTGAAACCAATGATAATAATTATGTATTCCTGAGTTTTGTCACCAAGTATCTTCCGCAAGGACTTATCGGATTACTGATTGCGATCATTCTCCTGGCTTCAATGGGATCCACTTCAAGTGCATTAAATTCACTGGCCTCAACCACGGTTATTGATATTTACAAACGCCTGGTGAATCCCAATGCTTCGGATGAAAAATATCTGTCGGTATCCCGTTGGACAACCATCATCTGGGGTCTATTTTGTATCCTGATGGCACTTTATGCCAGTAAAATGGGCAATCTGATTGAGGCCGTAAATATTCTGGGATCTTTATTCTATGGCACCATTCTCGGGATATTCATCGTTGCATTTTATTTTAAAAAGATCGGCGGTTCAGCCACCTTCACCGCTGCTATCATTACAGAAATTATAGTATTTAGCTGCTGGGTGTTAGATCTAATGGCTTTCTTATGGCTGAATATTCTGGGTTGTCTACTGGTGATTTTGATTGCGTTGATAGTGCAAAAGTTTCAAAAAAATGCGCTTGACGCTCCTGGAATATAGATAAATACCATTGCTATGTCAGTCCTAAACTGAGAGACAAAATTTCTATGATTTCATACCCTCATCCTCCGAATTAAACGACCATATCATGGTTTTATTCTCCTCAGTTTTCCAAGGTGTTTGTCAGAGCATTTATTTGATATAACCTAAAAACGGTCGCCAAACAGGCCCCAGCTTAAGCCGGAGCTCAATCAGTTCGTTCATTCAATTGGGTTTAAGCCCATAAATCTTTAAACCAAAACCTGATATTAACCAGGTTACTTCACAAATAAGTTGCTATTGTTTTGCTCTCAGTCTCTTCCTCAAAAAACCATCCAAAAGATACATTCCAATAATAACATCAATGAAAAAGAAAATATTAACTATAGTACTGTTCAGATATTTTGATGAATCCAATGAAAGCAAGATTAATTGGGGCATTTTGAATCCTGTCTCCTGCGACCAATCAATTTGATAAAATAAAACTCCAAGTAAAGCAGTAATCGTAAAGAGGAAAAATCCCGCAATGCCAAAAATGATTCTTCTATCGATCAATGATTTAAATGAAGCATGAGCAGGTTCCAGATTGATTCTCTCCATCACATTTCTGCTAAAACCCATCGATGGTTCTTCCTGATCTATTGCAGAAACAAGGCTATTGAAAGAGTTACATTCATCATAAACCTGCCGGTACAGCAGATCACTTTTTATCAGCCGCCCGGTTAACTCTCTTTGCTCAGCTGTATCTGTTCCATCCAGATAATCCCAGATTCTTTGTTCGATAAGGTTCATAGTAATTCCCTCACTTCATGGTGTAAAATATTCTCAATTTTTTCTTTCAGGCGATGCCTTGCCCGGTGCAGCTTTACTTTAACAGTGTTGGGTTCCATCCCCAGAACCTGCCCGATCTCTTCCAAGGATTGCTCAGCCTGATAGAAAAGAGTAATTACTGCCGCATCATCCGGTAAAAGCTGATCAATAGCCCTTTTCACAAAGGCCATTTTCGATTTATGTTCTACTTCATCCGCATTCAGATCAGAAACATGGTTTTCAACCTTTGGCAATACACCTTCAGCATCAAGAGATTGAACATCCAGTCGCTTTTTTCTTAAAAAGGTCATCGCTGTTGTATAAACAATACTATAAAGCCAGGTGCTAAATTTAGAAGTATTCTTAAATGTATTTAAAGAACGATAAGCTTTTACAAAGCAGTCCTGAGCAATTTCTTCAGCATCTTCCCTGTTCTTTGTAAATCTCAAAGCCAGTGTAAACACAAAACGCTGGTGAAGTTTCATAAGATCCGCATAGGCCGCCTTGTCACCACCAAGCACCTTATTAATCAGCTCTGTATCTGAATACTTGTTTTGCATCAATCATCCATGTGACGCCTGAAGAATTGGAAAGGTTACAGGTTAAAAACAATAAAATTATATTAATTAAACGAAAAGTTAAGATGAAAACAAAAAGCCAATTTTATGATTACAATTTGTCAGATATGGTATGAAAGACACAATAATTTGTTTGTTGAAACCAATGCCTATGTCTTATAGGTCGGTTCAGCCCTTTCCTCCGAGGTAGTTCCGGCGTGAAATCCTGGTCGACATCAATTTATTAATAGCCGGAAGCTACCTCCTCCGGCAAGGTTTATTTTACGCGGAGCTGTATTTCATGGGGACGGGCAGTCCGGCAAAAGGACATCTGCCATTTGAAATTAAACCCGGGTGGCAGCTGTAGCTTTTTTGCAATACTGAAATTCATCATATTTATTAAATCTGATGCAAAAAACTACAGCAGAACACGGGGCTATCGCGAACGATGAAACGCAGACCCTGCTTTACAAACATTAAAAACTATTCAACAGAACTTATTTCCACGAAAAATATACCTCAAAACCTGATTAAAATAAAAAATAATCAACCTGTCTGTAACCTGATTCAAAAAGCTGTAGTCATAGCTTTCAGATCAGTTGATCAGCAAATTATTAACCTTTAAAACAATAGCATCATGCTTGACTTTTTAGTGCCCATTTTACTCGGGCTTGGACTTTTTGCAGCAATTTTTGGCATACGTTATCTGCAGAACAAAGAGAATATGTTAATGATACAAAACGGTATGGATCCTGGAATACGCCGGCCAAAAGGTAAGTCGTATGGCAGCCTGACCTGGGGCTTGCTGTTAATGGGAGCCGGTATTGGATTGTTTTTGGCCTACCTGCTGGATAATACAGTTTTAAACTTCGATCATCCAAACCGGGATGAAGATGCTAATGTGGCGATCTATTTCTCATTGATCTTGCTATTCGGTGGGCTAGGTCTTTTTATTTCACATGTTATAGAAAAAAAGGAATCTAAAGAAGAGAAAAAGGCTTAAGAAACAGAAAAAGGAGGCTTTATACAGATCTCCATTTTTTAGGTTTTAGGTATTATTGCTACCGTAAGTCTGCTCACACAATTCATTTTCCCCCTGTCGTCATATAACCTGATATCCCAGACATGGGTTTTGCCACCTATATGGATTGGTTTACAAATGCCGGTTACGAAGCCTGATTTAACCGGCCTGAGATGATTCGCATTGACTTCGAGTCCCACGCCGATATATTTATTCGAATCAATGATCATGTTTGAAGCCACGCTTCCCAGTGATTCGGCCAGAACCACTGAGGCACCTCCGTGGAGTATCCCATAAGGCTGATGGGTTTTTTCATTAACCGGCATTCGGGCCGAAATTGAATCCTCAGTAATTTCAGTAAATTCGATTTCTATCAGGTCTCCAATATGGCCTTTTGGTCTGCCATTAAGTTCTTCTACCGTATAATCCCTCGACCATATCATAAATATCTTTCTTTAAGGATCCTGATATGATGATTCAGATGACCGGCAATTATAAAAACAAGTGCTTTAACTGAAATTGGTTTCTCATTTGAAATTCCAACACGTGCCAGCTCAGTTTCACTAAAACTCTTGATCAGAAAGAGATTGGCCTTCCGCAGATGTTCAAATTCTTCAGCCATGCTGCCAAGACTTCTATCCGCAAAACGAGCATTGGCTACATAATCATTTTCATCAAAGCCTGCTAAAGGTGTTTTATCGTTCCGGGCAATCCGCAAGGCTCTGTAGGCCATGATCCGCTCGGTATCCAAAACATGCCCGATGAGTTCCAAGATAGTCCATTTTCCTTCTGCATAGGCAAAAGCAGCCTTATCTACAGCGATTTGCTTCAATAAAAGAGGAAAGGAATCCAATTGTTGCTCCAGCTCAGCCAGTACATCATCATGGACAGTATCAACATAGCCCTTATAAAAAGCGGGATATTCATCAGCTTGTGGTCGGCACATAAGTCATATTACTATTTAAAACTATTCGGAAGGTGGTTCCTTTTCCGAGTTCAGACTCTTTAACAAAGACCGTACCCTGGTGATAATTTTCAATAATCCTTTTGGTTAGCGAAAGACCTAATCCCCAGCCTCGTTTTCTTGTGGTATAGCCCGGCTGAAAAACCGCTTCAAATTTTAGTCTCGGGATACCGGCCCCGGTATCAGAGATGTCAATAAATACCTGTTCCTTAACCAGGTTTTCTCTGATATCAATTTTTATTATACCTGATCCTTCTATAGCATTTACCGCATTTTTAAGAATGTTTTCAATAACCCAATCGAACAGCGGGACATTGATTAATGCCTCAACATGTTCATCTCCTGTGAGGATAAATTCAATTTTATCACTCACCCTTACTTTGAAATAATTGACAAACTCTTCAACCACCTCAAAGACTACGTGATTATGCAAAATGGGCTTGGATCCAATCTTCGAAAACCTGTCTGCTACCCTTTCAAGGCGCTTGACATCGTTCTCCATTTCAAGAATCAAGGGATCATCCGGTACATTAAACCTGGATTTCAGTAATTCCGTCCAGGCCATCAGGGAAGATATGGGAGTACCTAATTGATGGGCCGTTTCTTTAGCTAAACCTACCCAAACCTGATCTTGTTCCAGTCTTTTAGCAGAACTGAAAACCCCATAAGCAACCAACAAAAAGATGGCTATGACTGATAACTGGATATATGGAAATACCTTAAGCTGAGTAAGTAAAACCGAATCCCGATAATAGACATACCATTTTTCATTATTGATGGTATTTAAATCTAAAATGATTGGTTGAGGGTGCTGGGATTTCATCTCTTTTAACTGCCTTCTAAAATATTTCGGATCATACTTTTTAGTAGAATCCAAATCAAAATTTGTTTTTGTACTGTCAAGTCCCAGCCAGGTAATGATATTATCAGCCGAATCGACCACAATAGCCGGCACGGCAAGACTGTCTCTTAAGCTATAGATAAAAGTGATGTATTCATCATTCACATCAGGCATAGCGATGATATTACGGGTACTTTTAGCCCATAATTCGGCTCGGGTTCGCTCTGCTATGGATATATTCCTGACCAGATATTCAGTATACCAAAGTGAGGCACCGGCTATTACTACTGCAAAAGCAAGCAAAATAAACTTCCAGCGGCGTTTCCATTCGTATTGGTTCATATCGGTAAGCAAATTACAAAAGGAAATTGAAAGGTAGTAGGGTTTTTCAATATAAAACGGGGACGTGCTGTCTGTTGCATGTTGTCTGTTGTCAGTCAGTTATTGATTAATTGAAATCGAACAGTCATAATTAGCACAATGTCCCATTCTCAATTCTCAACTCTCAATTCTCAACTCTCAACTCTCAACTCTCAATTCTCAACTCTCAATTCTCAATTCTCAACTATTCCCTATCTTTACCCCATGCCTGATATCACTAAAAAAGTTAGAGTACGATTTGCACCCAGTCCAACGGGAGGTTTACACCTTGGCGGAGTGAGAACTGTTTTATTTAATTACCTTTTTGCCCGCAAACACGGCGGGGATTTTATACTTAGAATCGAAGATACCGATCAAAGCCGATACGTTGAGGGGGCAGAACAATACATTCTGGATTGCCTGGCCTGGTGCGGATTAAATCCTGATGAAGGCCCTAAAAATGGAGGCCCTTATGCCCCATATCGCCAGAGTGAGCGCAAGGAAAATTATCGTAAATACGCCGAACAACTGGTAAATGATGGATACGCCTATTATGCATTTGATACCCCGGCAGAATTGGATGAGCAGCGGCAAAAATTTCCAAACTTTCGTTACGGGCATGAAAATCGTGATGTCCTACGAAATTCTCTTAACCTGTCGCAGCAAGAAACACAAGCACTCCTGGATCAGGAAGTACCACATGTGATCCGCATCAAGGTACCGGCAAATGATACTGTTCATTTTTATGATATGATTCGGGGGGATGTCAGTTTTGACACTAATCTGGTTGATGATAAGGTTCTTTTGAAAGCTGATGGCATGCCAACCTATCATTTGGCGGTGGTTGTGGATGATTATCTGATGAAAATAAGCCATGCCTTTCGTGGCGAAGAATGGCTCCCTTCAGCACCGGTTCACATCCTGCTTTGGGAATATTTGGGATGGAAAGAAGATATGCCCCAATGGGTACACCTTCCTTTGATCCTCAAACCGGATGGAAATGGTAAATTAAGCAAGCGTGATGGCGATAGATTAGGTTTTCCTGTGTATGCTATGAACTGGAAAGACCCACAAAGTGGTGAAATTACCAAGGGCTTTCGGGAAATGGGGTTTTTACCTGAGGCCTTTGTCAATATGCTGGCTCTGCTAGGCTGGAATGATGGTACTGAGCAGGAAATATTTAGTATGAATGAACTCATTGATAAATTCAGTATTGAGCGGGTAAGTAAAGCGGGGGCAAAATTTGATTTTGAAAAAGCGAAGTGGTTTAATCATGAGTACATCAAGATTAGTCAAGTATCAGGTATCAAGAATCAAGTTCTTGAAATACTAAGTGCGAAGAATATCCTTGTTCAGGATAATGAATATTTTGATAAAATACTTGAAACGGTCAAAGATCGCATGACCTTTCTTCAGGATTTTTGGGATCAGGCATCTTTTTTCTTTGAACAGCCGGCTACTTATGACTTGAATGCAGTTAAACCAAAATGGACTTATGACAAAACCCAGTATTTTAAGGAGCTCATTGGTACCTGGGAAGGATTAGCGCTTGTAAATGAATGGGAAGCTGTTCATCTGGAAACGACATTCAAAGCTTTGGCTGATAAAAAAGAAATCAAACCGGGCGAGTTAATGTTACCATTCAGGGTGATGCTGGTTGGTGGTAAATTTGGTCCGGGAGTTTTTGATATTGCCGTAATTCTTGGTAAAAAAGAAACCATCGAGCGAGTACAAAAAGCAATTATTGCTTTTACAGAATGATAATTCTTGTTATTTTTTAATTTTTTTTTTGAAATAAGTTATTAGCTATTCGGTCCATTCAAATCCCGAGCTGTTAAGCTCGATTAATTTTTTTATGCAAAAACCAATTGTAACCGCTTTATTGTCCTATGGAATGTCAGGAAAGTTATTTCACGGACCATTTGTTCATGTGCATCCGGGATTTCATTTTAAAGGGGTATTGGAACACAACACCAAAAAGGTGAATGCCGATTATCCGGAAGTGATCAGTTACGATACGCTCGAGGAGGTGTTGAATGATCCTGAAATAGAGCTGGTCATTGTTAATACTCCAAGCAATACTCATGTTGATTACTCGCGAAGGGCATTAATGGCGGGAAAGGATATATTAGTTGAAAAGCCTTTTGCGCCAACAGTAGCTGAGGCTAAAGAGATCTTTGATTTAGGTAGAAAGCTAAATCGCAAGGTAATGGTTTATCAAAACAGAAGGTTTTCGAGTGATTTCGAGGTAACAAAAAAC
>Ga0169931_10000707_pt1 | contig 55562 bp, 52 predicted proteins | sample Kivu_15m_20L_FD_129675 | JGI IMG/M metagenome (GOLD analysis project Ga0169931, IMG submission 129675) | Freshwater microbial communities from Lake Kivu, Western Province, Rwanda to study Microbial Dark Matter (Phase II) - Kivu_15m_20L... | ecosystem: Environmental > Aquatic > Freshwater > Lake...
CTAAGACTCCATAATCATCTTTGAAGCTTGCTTTGGTTGGGCGTTCAATTAGAGAAGTTTTTTTTGGACTAAAACCCCATCTCAAAAACAGCACCAGTATTAATAATCCCAAACCAACAATCAAGGGAAGTGTTACATAGGTGGTGCTACCCCAAGTCATCATGACAGCCATTGTTGCGCATATTTAGTCATCAGGCATCATCGAGTTATGCGTTTATTGGTTGCTACCTGCACAGTTGATTATGTGGGAAGGCTAACGGCTCATTTGCCAGAAGCCACCCGATTGATTCTTTTTAAAGCCGATGGTTCGGTCTCCATTCATGCTGATGACCGGGCATACAAACCACTTAATTGGATGAGTCCACCATGTTTTACAACTGAAGTGAATGAAAGTGATAAAAAAACTATCACTGTAGAAAATAAATCAGGAGAAAGATTAGTTATAACTGTTACTGAAGTTATTCATAACTCAATCCATGATTTAGGCATAGATCCAGGTTTAGTAAAAGATGGAGTAGAAGCTCATTTACAAGAATTACTTGCTGAGCATGTAGAAACATTTGGTAATAACTGGAAATTAGTCAGGCGAGAATATCCAACAGCAATAGGACCAGTTGATTTACTTTGCAAGGATGATGTAGGAAAAACTGTGGCAATTGAAATTAAAAGACGGGGAGATATTGATGGGGTTGAGCAATTAACCAGATATTTAGAACTTCTCAATCGAGATTCATTAATAGCTCCGGTAACTGGAGTATTTGCAGCACAAGAAATTAAACCTCAAGCCCGAGTGTTGGCAGAAGACAGAGGAATACGTTGTGTTGTGGTTGATTATGATGCACTTCGTGGTTTAGATCGCAAAGATGAAAGATTGTTCTAGAATAGAAAAATGCCTAGAAGAAATAGACCAAAGAATTCGAAAAAAAAATCAGCTGACGAATTTAATGTTGATCGGTTATTAGGCATTCAAAGAAGTGAAATTTGGTCTGATGGAGACTGGATAGTAAGACGAGTTACTGGATCTGCTGCAACAAAGCCTTATCGCTGTCCAGGTTGTGATCAAGAGATAAATCCGGGGACTCCCCACACAGTGGCATATTTATTAGGTGAACTAGAAGAACGCCGCCATTGGCATACTGCTTGTTGGACTAGAGATAGAAAAAAACACAAAAGAGATTTAGATGACTGAGATAGTTTCTAATAGTGTTTTACCCGCTAAAAGGGAAATGATTTCATTATTAACATCTGATGGTGAAAAACTTGTTGGAGAATTAGCATCACCTGCTGATCAAAAATCTATCTCCACAATTATCACTGTTCATCCGCTTCCTACTCATGGAGGAAATACTGATAGTCATTTATACCGAAAAATGTCTTGGAGATTACCTGCTTTAGCAGGAATCAATATTTTAAGATTTAACACCAGAGGAACTTGTAGCAAATTAGGCACTAGCACAGGTGTTTTTGATTCATCAAATAATGAAGGAAAAGATTTACTAGCTGCAATTAAATATGTGAAAGACAATAATTTAGGAAAACCCTATGTGGTGGGTTGGTCTTTTGGAACAGATGTAACCCTTCGACATGGTTTTGATCAAGACTTAAGTGGAGTAATACTTTTATCTCCTCCTTTGAGATTTACCACTCAAGAAGAACTAGCGAGATGGAAAAATGTTTCATTCCCCGTAATTGCCTTAGTCCCAGAATTAGATGATTATTTAAAACCAGCCGAGGCAAAGCAAAGATTTAGTGTTGCTCCAAATATCCAAATTATTGCCCAGCCTGGAGCAAAACATTTGTGGGTGGGTGAAAAAAGTGTGCAATTTGTCTTAAATCAGATTGTGCAATTTATTGCACCATTAAAGGTTCCACTACCAATTTCCTGGGATGGACCAATGGAGAAGTGGAACGATATTTAGCAAGTCAGTAAGATTTGAACTAACAAAACAGTGAGGTTAAAAAGAAGTTGACCAGTCAAATTCCGATGCGTGGTGCCATTGATTTAGGGGCCCTGGCACAAGCTAAAAAAGCACAAAGTGTGGCAAGTCAAGCATTAGCTAATGCACCTGTGGGTGTGGTAGTTGATGTATCTGAACAAGATTTTCAACAAAAAGTTATTGATATTTCTAAAACTGTTCCTGTAATCGTAGATCTTTGGGCTGAGTGGTGTGGACCATGTAAGCAACTTTCACCTTTATTAGAAAAATTAGCAGCCGAATATAAAGGAAGATTTGTTTTAGCAAAAATTGATGTTGATGCCAACCCTCGACTTTCACAAATGTTTCAAGTTCAATCAATTCCTGCTGTTTTCGCAGTTATTGGAGAATCAGCTGGACCACTATTTCAAGGGGCAATTCCAGAAAATGAGTTGAGACAAGTTATTGAAGAAGTATTAAGAATTGCTAATGAACAAGGAATAAACGGAACTATTGACGCTGAAGAATCATTACCAGAGGAAATTAAAGAAGTTGAAGAACAAGTTGATCCAAGATTAGAAACAGCCTTTCATGCTATTGAGAAAGGTGATTTTACTTCTGCTACTAATTCTTACAAAGAAATGCTCAATCAAAATCCTGCAGATCAAGTGGCGATTGCTGGTCTTGCTCAAGTTGGACTTTTGGAAAGAGCTTCAAAATTAAATCCTAATGATGTTTTGAAAAAGGCGAGTGATCGAAAAGACATTCAAAGTCAAATGGATTTAGCAGATTTAGAATTAATGAAAGGAAATCCTGACGCAGGTTTTGCGGTGCTAATAAATGCCATCAAAATCTCAAGTGGTGAAGATAGAGATAAATTACGAGCAAGGCTTTTGGAGTTGTTTGTGGTCGTGGGAGATAGTGATCCTGGGGTACTCAAGGCTCGAAGAGACCTAGCAAGCGCATTGTTCTAAATCGTCTAAACTTAAGTCCATGACTTATTTAGACCACGCAGCAACTACACCTATGTTGGCTGAAGCTATTGCTGCACTGAGTGCTGAATTAGCACAAGTTGGAAATCCATCCTCCCTTCATGCTTCAGGAAGACGTGCTCGAAAAGTTGTGGAAGAAAGCAGAGAAAAAATTGCTGCTGCCATTGGGGCAAGACCCATTGAAGTTATTTTTACAGGTGGGGGAACTGAATCAAATAATTTAGCTGTTAAAGGACTTTATTGGGCTGCCAGAAAAAAAGATATAAATAAAAAAAGAATTCTAGTTTCCGCAGTTGAACACCACGCTGTACTTGATCCAGTTATGTGGCTAGGAGAACACGAAGAGGCCACGGTTGAAATTTTACCAGTTGATAATTATGGACGAGTATTACCTGAAACTTTAAGAAAAGCATTCGAGAAAAATCCTCACGACGTGGCACTAGTTTCGGTGATGTGGGCAAATAATGAAGTTGGAACTATCCAACCAATTGCTGAACTTGTAAAAATTGCTCATGAATACAAAACAGTTTTTCATTCAGATGCTGTGCAAGCAGTTGGTTGTTTAGAAGTTCATTTTCAAAATACAGGCTTAGATGCCTTAACTATTACTGGTCATAAAGTTGGTGGACCACAAGGAGTCGGTGCATTAATTGCAAAAAGAGATCTAGAACTAACACCACTTTTACATGGCGGGGGACAGGAAAGAGATGTTAGATCTGGAACCCTAGATGCTCCTGCCATAGCAGGTTTTGCCGCAGCAATAACAACAGCAGTTAGTCAAAGAGTTGCTAGAGCAAATCGTTTATCATTATTGCGAAAAGATTTAATTCAAAAAGTTCAAGAAAATGTTCCTGATGCTGTCTTAAATGGCGATCCCGAAAATCGTTTACCTGGAAATGTACATTTTTCTTTTAAAGGTTGTGAAGGTGATGCATTATTAATGTTGCTTGATGCCCAAGGCATAGAATGCTCCACTGGTTCTGCTTGTTCGGCCGGAATTCCTCAACCTTCGTATGTATTAATAGCTATGGGCAAAGATGAAACAACTGCTAGATCATCTTTGAGATTTTCTTTTGGTTCAACTTCGACTCATGATGATGTTGATTCAGTTATTCAAGTGCTGCCAGCAATTGTGGAACGAGCAAAACGCGCAGGCAAAACGATGGTGAAGAAATGACTAAAAAAGTTGTAGCGGCAATGAGTGGTGGAGTTGATTCATCAGTTGCAGCGGCAAGATTAGTTGATCAAGGCTATGACGTTGTCGGCGTTCATTTAGCTTTAGCCAAAGTCAAAGGCCACGCTGGTGGAAAAGGTTGTTGCACCTTGGATGATGCCCGAGATGCAAGACGGGTTGCCGATCGCTTAGGTATTGCTTTTTATATTTGGGATGTTAGTGAAGAATTCCAACAAGAAGTTATTGAAAACTTTATTTCCGAATATGCCCAAGGTAGAACCCCTAACCCATGTGTTAGATGTAATGAAAAAATTAAATTTCAAGCAGTACTTGAAAGATCTCTTGCGCTAGGTTTTGATGCTGTGGCAACTGGTCATTACGCCCAAATATTTGAAACCCCAAATGGCCCAACACTTCATAGAGCAATTGATAGCAAAAAAGATCAATCCTATGTTTTAAGTGTTTTAAATCAAGAACAACTGTCACACACAATTTTACCTTTAGGTAATTCTGTAAAACCTGATATTCGAAAAGAAGCAGAAGAACGAGGACTTATTACTGCAGCAAAACCTGATTCACATGACATCTGTTTTATCCCAGATGGTGATACGGCAGGTTTTTTACACAATAAATTAGGACAAGAGCCAGGAAAAATAGTTGATGCAGAAACTGGTGAAGAATTAGGAAAACATGATGGTGTCTTTGAATTCACAATTGGTCAACGCAAAGGTCTGTATTTAGAAAAACCAAGACCAGATAGATCACCTCGATATGTAGTTGGCACAGACACAAAATCAAAAACAGTGATGGTAGGTCTTGCTTCAATGTTGAGAGTTGATGTTGTGACAGCTACCAATTTAATTTGGTGTGGCCCAATCCCAGATTCACAATTTGATTGCACTGCTCAAGTTCGGGCTCATTCCAATGCACTCAAAGCAAAAGCTTTTCACAAAGATGGCAATTTGACAGTGGAATTCTTGGAACCTCTTAATGGATTAGCTCCAGGGCAAACCATTGCTCTTTATGACAACACGCGCGTCATTGGTAGTGGCACTGTAGTAACAACATCTCGTAGTTAATTAAATTTAGGTTATATGACTAAATCAATTCCCGAGACAGCAAAAAATCGATGGTTTGAACTTGTTGAAATAGTTGAAGGGGCACGAAGACAGTATTACGTGCTAGATTCACCCACAATTTCTGATGATGAATACGACAAAGCATTTAAAGAGTTAGAAAATCTTGAACAAAAATATCCAGAGTTAGTAACGCAAGATTCTCCAACTCAATCTGTGGGTGGAGTTGCTTCAGAATTATTTGAACCAGTTGAACACAAAGTTCGTATGATGAGCTTAGAAGATGTGTTTGATTTTGAGGAATTAGAGGAATGGGCAAATCGAGTTAGTAAAACGACTTCAACTTTTCCAGAAACTATTTGTGAATTAAAAGTTGATGGCCTTGCCCTTAATCTTTTATATTTAGAGGGAAAACTTTCCCGCGTTGCTACTAGAGGTGATGGTCGGGTTGGTGAAGATGTCACATATAACACTCAATTTACTCCAACGGTTCCCAGAAACTTAGTTTCAACTAATGGTGCAAAAATTCCAAATATTATTGAAGTACGAGGTGAAGTCTATTTTGATTTAAAAGATTTTGATTCATTAAATAACGAAGTGATGGACATGGGTAGAACTCCATTTGCTAACCCACGCAATGCTGCAGCTGGAACTATCAGACAAAGAGTAGATAAAAGGGAAGAAGAATTAACTTTAGCTAAATCTGAAAAGAAATCAGATTCAAGAATTGAAAAACTTAAATCTGAATTTGAACGATCAACTGCGTCTCTTTCAAGACTGAAACTAGTGGTTCATGGCATTGGCGCCTTAGAAGGTTTTGAGTTTAAAACACAAGATGAGGCTTATAAAACTCTTGGAAATTTAGGACTTCCGGTTGCAAAAACAACTAAAGTTACAAAAAATTTAAAAGAAGTATTCGACTTTGTTGAAGAATATGGAAATAAACGAAGAGATTTAGCCCATGAGATTGATGGTGTAGTTATAAAAGTAAATGATATTTTTGCTCAAAAAAATCTTGGTGCAACATCAAGAACTCCGCGTTGGGCTGTGGCGTTTAAATATCCACCAGAAGTTGTTCGTACAAAACTTTTGGATATTGAAGTAAATGTAGGAAGAACAGGACGGGTTACCCCTTTTGCAGTGATGCAACCTATAAAAGTTGCAGGTTCAACTGTTTCGATGGCTACCCTTCATAACCAACAAGAAATTCTTAGAAAAGGTGTTCTAATTGGGGACACTGTTTATTTGAGAAAGGCAGGAGATGTAATTCCTGAAATTGTGGGACCAGTTGTTGAATTAAGAAATGGTAGTGAAAAAAAGTTTGAAATGCCAAGTACCTGTCCAGAATGTGCCACCAAACTTGCTCCAGCAAAAGAAGCTGATGTAGATCTTCGTTGCTCAAATGCTAAAAGTTGTCCTGCCCAATTAAGAGAAAGACTTTTTCATGTTGGTTCCAGGGGCGCAATGGACATTGAAGGATTAGGTGCTAAATCAGCTGCTGCGTTATTAAATGACAAAATTTTGCAAGATGAAGGAAATCTATTTGATTTAACACCACAAGACTTATCTGTTAGTGAATATTTCACTAGAGCACCTGGCAAAGGCGAAACCGCACGAGTATTAAATAAAAATGGGGAAGAATTACTTTCCCAACTAAATATTGCTAAAACTAGACCTCTGTGGAGAGTGTTGGTTGCATTATCAATCAGACATGTTGGCCCAACGGCAGCCCAAGTATTAGCTAGAGAATTTAAATCATTAGAAAATATTGCAAACGCTCCATTAGAGAAATTATCCGAAGTTAATGGTGTTGGTGAGGTAATAGGAATTGCTGTCAAAGAATGGTTTAGTGAACAGTGGCATAAAGAAATTGTGGAAAAGTGGGCAAGAGCAGGAGTAAGAATTAAAGATGATGAGATTAAGGGCCCACAGCCGCTTAAAGATATGAATTTTGTCATAACAGGTTCAGTTCCAAATCATTCAAGAGATGGTGCTACAAATGCTGTTTTGGAAAGAGGCGGAAAAGTTTCTGGTTCAGTCAGTAAAAATACGACCATGTTGGTTTATGGCAGAGCCGATGGCAGCAAATATTCCAAGGCAGTTTCACTTGGAATACCTAAATTAGATGCAGAAAACTTTGAAGTTTTGCTTAATAGGGGCTTTGAAGAAGCGCTGAAACTAGCAAGTACTGACTAAAGAATAAGATATAAATCGTGTCAAGAATAACCAGAGAAGAAGTTGCTAATTTAGCAAGATTAGCCAGGCTAGAACTGCCTGATTCTGAATTAGATGAGTATGCAAAGCAACTTGAAATTATTCTTGAATCAGTTGCCAAAGTTGGTGAAGTTACAACAAAAGATGTTAAACCAATGTCTCATGCCACAGGATTAGTAAATATTTTTAGGAAAGATATAGCCAAAGAATCTCTTTCTCGTGACGAGATTCTTCGTTCAGCACCAGCATCTGAAGATGATCGATTCCGCGTTCCTCGTATATTGGACGAGGAATAAATGTCAGATTTAACAAAATTAAGTGCAAATGAGTTAAGTGCTGAATTAACCAAAGGCTCAGTCAGTGCAGTAGAAGTCACGAAAGCTCATCTAGATCGCATCAATTCTTTAGATAAAACAGTTCAATCTTTCTTACATGTTGATGACGAAGGTGCACTTAAACAAGCACAACTTGTTGATGTAAGTAGAAAAGAAAAAAAGAAAGTATCAGCTCTAGCTGGAGTTCCACTGGCTTTAAAAGATGTGTTAACCCAAAAAGGAATCCCTACGACTTGTGGATCAAAAATATTAGAGGGTTGGATTCCTCCTTATGATTCAACTGTTGTAACGAAATTAAAAAATGCTGGAATTATAATTTTAGGTAAAACAAATATGGATGAATTTGCAATGGGTTCATCTACTGAAAACAGTGCATACTTTTCCACAAAAAATCCGTGGGATTTAACTAAGATTCCAGGTGGATCTTCTGGTGGATCTTCTGCTGCAGTTTCCGCGTTTTTTGCACCCCTTGCAATTGGAACTGACACTGGTGGATCAATTAGACAACCAGCTGCAGTTACTGGAATTGTGGGAGCAAAACCAAGCTATGGTGGTGTTTCTCGTTTTGGTTTAGTGGCATTTGCATCTTCTCTTGATCAAGCAGGACCTTTTGCTAGAACTGTTTTAGATTGTGCGATGTTACATGAAGTAATGGCTGGTCATGATCCATTGGATTCAACCAGTATTAATCAAAGTGTTCCTGAAGTTGTCAAAGCTGCACAATTAAAAGATGTTAAGGGTATGAAGATAGGAATCATTAAAGAATTAGGTGGCCAAGGTTGGCAAAGTGGAGTATTAAACAGATTTAATGAAGCAGTGGAGTTATTAACTTCACTTGGTGCTCAAGTTAAAGAAATTTCAATTCCTCATTCGCTATATGCCTTAGCAACTTACTATTTGATTGCTCCAAGTGAAGCTTCAAGTAATTTAGCTCGCTTTGACGGCATGCGTTATGGCTTGAGAGTCGATGATGGCAATTTAAGTGCTGAAGAAGTTATGAATAAAACAAGACAAAAAGGTTTTGGCAAAGAAGTTAAAAGAAGAATCATGATTGGAACTTATGCATTATCTTCTGGTTACTACGATGCATATTATTCACAAGCTCAAAAAGTAAGATCATTAATTGCCCAAGATTTAAATAATGCTTTTAAGGACGTTGATGTGTTAATTTCACCAACTTCACCAACAACTGCTTGGGGATTAGGGGAAAGAGTAAATGATCCAATGGCAATGTATTTAGCAGATTTGGCTACTTTGCCACCATCATTAGCAGGAATTCCTGCGATGAGTGTGCCAATTGGTTTAGCAGATGAAGATAAATTACCCGTTGGTTTACAAATTGTGGCACCATTTATGAATGATGAGCGAATGTATCGAGTAGCTGGTGCGGTTGAAGCTGCATTAAAAACAAAATGGAATGGTTTATTAATTGAACAAATACCTAATTTAGTAGGTGTTAAATGAGTAAATATGATGAGGCAATTAAAAAATATGACCCTGTTTTAGGTTTAGAAACTCACGTTGAATTATCAACTCAATCAAAGATGTTTTGTGGCTGTTCCACAGAATTTGGGGCAGAGCCAAATACTCAAACTTGTCCAACTTGTTTGGGATTACCAGGATCTTTACCAGTAGCAAATGAAATGGGCATTGAGTCCACCATAAGAATTGGCCTAGCACTTAATTGTTCAGTTGCCCCATATTCAAGATTTGCCAGAAAAAATTACTTTTATCCTGATATGCCGAAAGATTTTCAAACAAGTCAATACGATGAACCACTTTGTACTAATGGTTATTTAGATGTTCTAGTTGACACAGATGATGGGACTAAACCATTTCGGGTTGAAATAGAACGTGTTCACTTAGAAGAAGACACCGGAAAATTAACTCACGCAGGTGGTGCAACAGGTCGTATTCATGGTGCTGATTATTCAATTGTTGATTACAACAGAGCAGGAATTCCGCTTGTGGAAATTGTGACAAAACCTGTTCCTAATACTGGTGAATATGCTCCTTTAGTTGCCAAGGCTTATGTAACTGAATTAAGAGATTTACTTCGCGGTCTGGGAGTTTCAGATGTACGAATGGAAGAAGGTTCTCTGCGTTGCGATGTGAACCTTTCATTGACTCCCAAAGGATCTAAAACCTGGGGAACCAGAACTGAAACAAAAAATGTTAACTCACTTCGAAGTGTAGAGAGAGCAATTAGAAGTGAAATTGAAAGACAATCAATAGAACTTGATAAAGGCAATAAAATTAAACAAGAAACTAGACATTTTCAAGAAGATACTGGAACAACTAGAAGTGGTAGAAGTAAAGAAGTAGCTGAAGAGTATAGATATTTTCCTGAACCAGATCTTGTCCCAATTGCACCTGATAGTGCTTGGATTGAAAAACTTAAAAAAGAATTACCAGAGCAGCCATCTTTAAGAAGAGCTCGTTTAGCAAAAGAATGGGGCTTTACTGATTTGGAAATGCGAGATGTCGCAACACTAGGTGGAGTTGATCTAATTAATGAAACAATTAAGAAAGGAACCACACCTGAATCGGCCAGAAAATGGTGGGCAGGAGAACTTTCAGGACATGCTGCCAAAGCAGGAGTTGAGTTAATTGGATTAAAAATTACTCCTCATGATGTAGCAAGAATAGATGCTTTAGTACAAGAAGGAAAATTAACAGACAAACTAGCTCGCCAAGTTATTGAAGCAGTTTTAAATGGTGAAGGAAGTCCAGATGATGTTATTGCAAAAAGAAATCTGTCAGTTGTTTCAGATGATTCAGCACTAATTCCTGCCATTGAGGCAGCAATAGCTGCAAATCCTGACGCAGCTGCAAAAATTCGTGAAGGAAAAGTGCAAGTGGTAGGTGTGATTGTGGGAGCCGTAATGAAAACCACTGGTGGAAGTGCAGATGCTGCAAAAGTAAGGGAACTGGTTCTAAAAACTTTAGGTCAATAAGCGCATTTATTTAGTTACGGATAGAGTTTAAAACATGGCAACTAAACCCGGTGATATGAAGCCTCGCAGTAAAGATGTAACAGAAGGTTTCGAGCGAGCACCAGCAAGATCAATGCTTCGCGCTGTGGGAATGAAAGATGAAGATTTTAAAAAACCACAAATTGGAATTGCTTCATCTTGGAATGAAATTACTCCTTGCAACATGTCACTCAGACGATTAGCAGAAAAAGCTAAAGCAGGAGTTTTTGCAGCAGGTGGTTTTCCTATGGAATTTGGCACCATTTCTGTTTCTGATGGAATTTCTATGGGTCATGAAGGAATGCGCGCATCTTTAGTAAGTAGAGAAATTATTGCTGACTCAGTTGAATGCGTTATGCATGCAGAAAGATTAGATGGATCTGTAACTTTAGCAGGTTGTGATAAATCTTTACCCGGTATGTTAATGGCAGCAGCAAGATTAGATTTAGCAAATGTCTTTATTTATAACGGCTCAATAATGCCGGGTAATTTAAATGGCAAAGATTTAACAATTCAAGATGTTTTTGAAGGTGTTGGAGCATGTGCACTAGGAAAAATTAGTGAAAAAGAATTGTCAGATATTGAAAGAGCCGCATGCCCCGGAGAAGGTGCATGTGGAGGAATGTTCACCGCAAACACAATGAGCTCAGTGGCAGAAGCAATTGGGATGGCACTTCCGGGAAGTGCTTCAGCACCAGCAGTTGACTCCAGACGAGATGCTGATGCATTTGCTGCAGGTGAAGCTGTTGTTAATTTAATTCGTTTAGGAATTACTGCTAGAGATATCATGACTAAAAAGCATTTGAAAATGCGATAACAATTGTTATGGCATTAGGTGGTTCCACTAACGCTATTCTTCATCTTTTAGCAATAGCACATGAAGCAAAAATTGATTTAACAATTGATGATTTCAATAGAATTGGTAACAAAACACCTCACCTTGCCGATGTGAAACCATTTGGTAAATATGTGATGAATGACTTAGATAAAATAGGTGGAATTCCAGTTGTGATGAAAGCTTTGCTTGACGCACGACTTATTCATGGTGATGCTTTAACAGTTACTGGAAAGACTGTTGCTGAAAACTTAAAAGAAATAAATCCACCAGATCCTGATGGAAAAATTATTTTTGCAGTTAATAACCCAATTCATAAAACAGGTGGCCTAGTTATTCTTAAGGGCTCTCTTGCCCCTGAAGGTGCTGTTATTAAAGCAGCATCAATTGATTCACCAATATTTGAAGGAACAGCAAAAGTATTTGATGACGAAAAATTTGCCATGGATGCAGTTACTCATGGAAAAATTGTTAAAGGCGATGTAGTAATTATTCGTTATGAAGGTCCAAAAGGTGGACCAGGGATGCGTGAAATGTTGGCTGTCACAGCAGCTATAAAAGGTGCTGGATTAGGAAAAGATGTCATGTTGGTAACTGATGGAAGATTTAGTGGAGCTACTGCAGGTTTTTGTATAGGGCACGTTGCTCCTGAAGCAACAGATGGTGGACCAATTGCACTTGCACAAACTGGAGATAAAATTCGCTTAGATTTAGATGCTCGAAGATTAGATTTACTAGTTGATGATCAAGAACTTGAAAAAAGACGAAAAATTTGGAAACCAGCTCCTGCTCGATATACCTCAGGAGTATTAGGTAAATATGCAAAATTAGTGGGCACATCGGCTAAAGGTGCTGTTACCAACTAGGTAATGCATACCTTCAGATAGACCAAATCAAGATATGGATGTACTCTTTTATTTAATGAGAAATGCACTCGTAGTAGTTAGCGAGCGCGTCGGCTAGAAAGATTTAGCCCACGCGCCTCCCTCCGTTTGCCCAAAAGGCCGGGGGGTTTTTTAGTGGGTTAGATGCAACTGAAACAATTGAGGGATTCTCTTCAAAAAGAATTCTTCCCCGAATGAAGGAAAAATTATGACCGAAATAAACGGTGCACAAAGTTTGATTCAAGCATTGGAATCATCTGGTGTGGATACGGTCTTTGGAATTCCGGGTGGAGCAATTCTTCCTGCATACGATCCAATGATGGATTCAAAAAAAGTTCGACACATTTTAGTAAGACACGAACAAGGTGCAGGTCATGCCGCAGAAGGTTATGCCCAAGTCACAGGCCGTGTTGGAGTTTGTATGGCCACAAGTGGACCAGGGGCCACAAACTTAGTAACACCAATTGCTGATGCACATATGGATTCAGTTCCAATGGTGGCAATTACAGGTCAAGTTCCTTCAAATGCAATTGGGACAGATGCTTTTCAAGAAGCAGATATTAGAGGCATAACTTTTCCTATCACAAAACATAACTATCTGGTAACTAATGCTGATGATATTCCACGCGCTATTGCAGAAGCATTTCATTTAGCTTTAAGTGGTCGACCAGGTCCAGTCCTCGTTGATATTTCTAAAGATGCATTGAATGCTAAAACTACTTTTAATTGGCCACCGGTTATGAATATGCCTGGTTATCACCCAACTACAAAACCAAATTCAAAAAGAGTTAAAGAAGCAGCAGAAAGAATTATTGCTGCTAAGAAACCTGTTCTTTATGTTGGTGGAGGAGTAATAAAATCTCATGCTTCCAAAGAATTATTACAACTAGCAGAACTCACCCAAATTCCGGTTGTAACAACTTTGATGGCCAGAGGAGCATTTCCTGATTCTCATCCTCAACACCTAGGTATGCCTGGAATGCATGGTTCTGTTGCAGCAGTTGGATCTTTGCAACAAAGTGATTTATTAATTGCACTTGGCACACGTTTTGATGATCGAGTAACAGGACAACTGTCTTCATTTGCACCAGAAGCAGATGTTATCCATGTTGATATTGATCCTGCAGAAATTGGCAAAAACAGATTTGCTCATGTTCCAATAGTTGGTGATGCCAAAGAAACAATAATTGAACTAATTGCGGCATTAAAAGATGAACACAAAGCAGGCCGTATTGGAAATTATGAAGATTGGTGGGCAAATCTAAATAGATTAAGAACTGAATATCCACTTGGTTATAACCATCCAGTTGATGGATCACTTTCACCTCAATATGTAATAGAAAGAATTGGTGCAATTTCTGGGCCAGAAGCTGTTTATGCAGCAGGAGTTGGACAACATCAAATGTGGGCTGCCCAATTTGTTAAATACGAAAATCCCGGCACTTGGCTTAACTCAGGTGGATTAGGAACAATGGGTTATGCAATTCCTGCTGCCATGGGAGCAAAAGTTGGTGCTCCAGATAAAACAGTTTGGGCAATAGATGGTGATGGCTGTTTTCAAATGACGAATCAAGAACTAGCTACTTGCACACTCAATGACATTCCGATCAAGGTTGGTTTAATTGATAACAATGCCCTTGGCATGGTTAGACAATGGCAATCATTGTTTTATAACAACCGTTACTCCAATACAGATCTAAACTCCAACCGAGTCCCTGATTTTGTGAAGTTAGCTGACGCTTATGGCTGCCATGGTTTGCGATGCGAAAAACGTGAAGATGTTGATAAAACTATAGAAAAAGCATTAAGCCTAAATGATGCACCCGTGGTGATTGACTTTGTGGTTCACAAAGATGCCATGGTTTGGCCAATGGTTGCAGCAGGGATGAGTAACTCTGAAATCAAATTTGCTCGCGATATGGCACCACAATGGATGCGAAGTGATGACGAATGAGTCGTCACACTCTAAGTGTTCTTGTGGAAGATCAACCAGGTGTGTTGGCAAGAATTGCTAGTTTGTTTGCTCGCCGCGGATTTAACATTGAATCTTTAGCTGTGGGACCAACTGAAACCGCTGGGGTTTCTCGCATGACAATTATGGTCAATGTTGCAGAATCACCCCTGGAACAAGTCACAAAGCAATTAAATAAATTAATAAATGTACTAAAAATTGTGGAGCTTGATAACATAGCAGCTGTTCAAAGAGAATTGCTATTAGTCAAAGTTAAGACTGATAACAACTCAAGATCAGCAATATTAGAAACAGTGTCGCTGTTTAGGGCAAAAGTAGTTGATGTTTCCCCAGATGCAATCACTATTGAGGCCACCGGAAACCATGACAAGATCCAAGCACTTTTAGCAGTGTTGCAAGAGTATGGAATTAAGGAACTAGTGCAGTCGGGCATGGTGGCTATAGGACGTGGAGCAAAAGCTGTTTCTGACCGCACATTACGCTCTAACTAGAGATTTTAAGTAAAAAATCGAGGAGAAAGAAAAACAAATGGCTGAAATGTTTTATGACAAAGATGCAGATTTAGAGATTATTAAATCTAAAAAAGTTGCAATCATTGGTTATGGATCCCAAGGACATGCTCATGCATTAAATCTTCACAACTCAGGTGTTGATGTTCGGGTGGGGCTAAAAGAAGGTTCTCCAAGTAGAGCAAAAGCTGAATTAGAAGGATTAAGAGTGGTAACTCCAGCACAAGCTGCCCAAGAAGCAGATTTAATTATGATTCTTGCTCCAGATCATGTGCAAAGACATATTTATAAAGAATCAATTGAACCTAATTTAACAAATAATAAAGCACTGTTTTTCTCACACGGATTTAATATTCGATTTGGTTACATCAAACCTCCAAAAGATGTTGATGTGTGCATGGTTGCACCAAAAGGTCCAGGACATTTAGTTCGACGTGAATATCAAAATGGTCGAGGAGTTCCGGTAATTGTTGCGGTGGAACAAGATAATTCAGGTAAAGCTTGGGATCTAGCCCTTTCTTACGCTAAAGCAATAGGTGGTCTTCGTGCTGGTGGAATTAAAACTACTTTCACAGAAGAAACTGAAACAGATTTATTTGGTGAACAAGCAGTTTTGTGTGGTGGAACCACAGCTTTAGTTCAAGCAGGATTTGAAACTTTAGTTGAAGCAGGTTATCAACCAGAAGTTGCTTACTTTGAATGTTTACATGAACTTAAACTAATTGTTGATCTTATGTATGAAGGTGGAATTGCCAAGATGCGTTGGTCAGTTTCTGACACCGCTGAGTACGGTGATTATGTTTCAGGTCCAAGAATCATCAACAAAAAGACTAAAAAGCGAATGAAGAAGATTTTGAAGGAAATTCAAAATGGCTCATTTGCTCAAGAGTTTATTAATGATCAAGATAATGGGGCCAAGAAATTCAAGAAATTTAGAAAGAAAGGCGAAGAGTCACAAATCGAAGAAGTTGGTAAGAAACTACGTGGTTTGATGGCTTGGGTAGATAAAACTAAGGATGATTTCCAAGGAACGGTCTCTCGCTAAATTCTGATTAGACAAAAGAGCCCACTGACCCCAAAATGGGAAAGTGGGCTCTCATATTTCTCAGCATCCAAAGAAAGAGAAGATTTGTGTTCGCTGTGGCAGGAAAATGACTTGGCGAAAAGCATGGGCCAAAAATTGGAATGAAGTTAAATACTGTTCACAGGCCTGCAGAACAAATAAAGCTAGCAAGTAAGATTTTTATATGTCCAAACCAATAGTTTTAATCGCAGAAGAATTATCACCTGCCACTGTTAAAGCACTTGGACCTGATTTTGAAATAAGAACATGTGATGGTTCAAATAAAGAAGAATTACTAAAAAGTATTGTTGATTCAGATGCTTTGCTGGTTAGATCTGCAACCAAAGTTGATGCAGAAGTTTTTGAAAAAGCTAAAAACTTAAAAGTAATTGCACGAGCCGGTGTGGGATTAGATAACGTTGATGTTGCCACAGCCACTTCACGAGGAGTAATGGTAGTTAATGCCCCAACTTCAAATATTACATCTGCAGCTGAATTAGCTGTTTCTTTATTACTAGCCAGTGCCAGACACATTGTTCCTGCAAATGAAGCTTTGAAAAAAGGTGAGTGGAAAAGAAGTAAATTCACTGGTGTTGAATTATCTGAAAAAACAGTGGGCATTGTTGGACTTGGAAGAATTGGAATATTAGTTGCGCAAAGATTAGCCGGTTTTGGAGTGAACCTAATTGCTTATGATCCATATGTTCAACCTGCAAAAGCTGCATCATTGAATATAAAGATGACTTCACTTGATGAATTACTTGAGCAAAGTGATTTCATCACCGTTCATTTGCCAAAAACACCAGAAACTGCCGGACTCATTGGCGAGGAAGCTTTGAAAAAAGTTAAATCAACAGTGCACATCATTAATGCAGCACGAGGTGGAATTGTTGATGAAGATGCATTATTTAATGCCATAAAAGAAGGAAGAGTTGCTGGTGCAGGAATAGATGTTTACTCTAAAGAACCATGTATTGACTCTCCACTTTTTTCTTTAGATCAAGTTGTGGCAACTCCCCATTTGGGCGCATCAACTGATGAAGCCCAAGAAAAAGCTGGCATTGCGGTGGCTAAATCTGTTCGTTTAGCACTTAGTGGGGAATTAGTACCAGATGCGGTAAACGTAAGCGGGGGAGCTATTGCTAAACCGGTAAGACCACTTTTGCCACTAGTTGAAAACTTAGGAAAAATAGCAGCAGGTTTAGTCACAACTTCAATTAACAGAGTTCATGTTGAAGTAAACGGTGAAGTGGTTGAGCATGATTTAAAAATATTAGAAACTTCAGCGCTCAAAGGTCTAATGACTCAATTGGTAAACGAACCTGTTTCCTATGTGAATGCACCTGGATTGGCAAAAGAAAGAGGAATTGATACTTCTTTACATACTGATGTGGAAAGTATTGACCATAAGGTTTATGTCAGAGTTGAAGTTACCACAACTAGTGGAGAAGTTTCATCTGCTGCTGGAACTGTGATTGGTCCTAAATCAGTTAATAAGTTAATTGGAATTGGTTTATACGACTTTGATGTATTAATCAGTGATCATATGGCATTTATTAAGTATGCAGATCAACCAGGAATGATTGGAATAGTTGGAGGAATTCTTGGTAAATCTGGCATCAATATTGCTGGATTACAACTCTCACGTGATGCCAAAGGTGGAAATGCTTTAGTGGTTTTAACAATTGATACTCAAATTCCCCATAATGTTTTGCAAGAAATAACTAAGGGAATTAATGCATCTTTTGCTAGGACAGTTGACTTACAATAATTTAGCGTTGCCCTCTATTTAGAGCACTAATTATCGCTTTTAGTGATGATGTGACAATGCTTGGATCAATGCCCACTCCCCATAAAGTTCGCCCCGCAACCGAACACTCCAAATAAGCAGCTGCTTGAGCATCACCACCAGCAGATAAGGCGTGCTCGTGATAATCCAAAACTTTCAACGTAACATCATTATCTGAAAGAGCATTACAAAATGCTGCAATTGGACCATTTCCAACCCCGTTAATTTTGACTTCTTTGCCGTTATCCTTTATGGTGGCACGCAAAGTCGTGTCACCATCAACTGCTGAATCTTGAGCAACTGAAACTAAACTAAAACGTCCCCAAGGATTAACTGGATTTGGTAAATATTCATCTTTAAATATGTCCCACATTTGTGTCGGACTTACTTCGCCACCTTCGGTGTCGGTAACTTTTTGAATTACTTGACTAAATTCAATTTGTAATTTACGTGGAAGATCTAATTGGTGTTCAGTTTTCATAATGTATGAAACGCCACCCTTGCCAGATTGTGAATTAACACGAATCACTGCTTCATAGGTTCGGCCCACATCTTTGGGATCAATTGGTAAGTAAGGAACTTGCCAATCAAATTCATCAATAGTTTTACCAGCTTTTTCAGCATCTTTTTGTAGAGCTTTAAGTCCTTTATTGATGGCATCTTGATGAGAACCTGAAAATGCGGTGAATACTAAATCACCACCATAAGGATGTCGTTCGGCAACTGGTAATTGGTTGCAATATTCAACAGTTCTTTTAACTTCATCGATATCGCTGAAATCTATTTGTGGATCTATTCCTTGGCTAAACAAATTTAATCCCAGAGTTACTAAACAAACATTTCCAGTTCTTTCACCATTTCCAAATAAGCAGCCTTCAATTCGATCTGCTCCTGCTAAGTAACCAAGTTCAGCTGCTGCAACTGCAGTACCGCGATCATTGTGGGGGTGAAGAGAAAGGATTACGCCTTCTCTTCTGTCAAGATTTCTGTTCATCCACTCAATTGAATCTGCATAAACATTTGGTGATGCCATTTCTACTGTGGCAGGCAAGTTGATAACACTAGGTCTATCTTTGGTTGGTTGCCAAACATCATTAACGGCATTACAGACTTCTGCAGCGTATTCAAGCTCAGTTCCAGTAAAAGATTCAGGTGAGTACTCAAAAAATATTTCACTTTTTCCCATTTGTTCGGCATATTTCGCAACTAATTGGGCACCTTGTACTGCAATATCTTTAATGCCATCTTTATCTAATCCAAATACCACTCGTCTTTGTAAAGTTGAAGTTGAGTTGTAGACGTGAACGATTGCATTATTTACCCCCTCAAGTGACTCATAAGTTCTCTCTATGAGGTGCTCTCGAGCTTGAGTTAAAACTTGGATTACAACATCATCTGGGATTACGTCATGTTTAATTAATTGGCGAACAAAATCAAAGTCATTTTGTGATGCTGCAGGAAAACCAACTTCAATTTCTTTGTAACCCATTTTGACTAATAACTCAAACATTTTTCTTTTTCGAGCAGGAGTCATCGGATCAATCAATGCTTGGTTGCCATCCCTTAAATCAACAGCGCACCATCGGGGGGCTTTGGTGATTTTTTTATTTGGCCAGGAGCGATCTTTTAAATCTATAGGGGTGAATTCTTGGTAACGCTGAAACTTCATTGGGGAACTTTTTTGATTATTGTTTTTCATTTTGCTTTTGACCTCTTCAATTAGTCGCTATGGGAAAAGACCAGCAATGGCGAACTCCCGCAGCGAGGAGGCCAGTCGTTAGGCCTCGCTGCGGCTTTGAAGTAGCAAGCAACGAATCATTATGGGTTAAGGGTAGCAGGCACAATATAACTAGCGCAGCCCTACGCTGTACTTATTATGAATTCCTATCGCGTCGCGTTAATTCCTGGTGATGGCATCGGTGTCGATGTTGTTAATGAAGGTTGCAAAGTACTTGATGCTGTGGGTAAAAAGTATGAAACCCAAAATTACGATTTAGGTGCTAATCGCTATCTAAAATCTGGAGAAACACTTCCAGATTCAGTATTAGCTGAATTAAGAAAATTTGATGCAATTTTGCTTGGTGCTGTGGGAGATCCCAAAGTTGCACCCGGAATTTTAGAACGAGGGCTTTTACTTAGATTACGTTTTGAATTAGATCACTATGTGAATTTGCGTCCGGTTAAATTATTTCCCGGTGTAACTACTCCTTTAGCGGGAAAAACTCCTGAAAACATTGACATGGTCGTAGTTCGAGAGGGAACTGAAGGATCTTACGTTGGTGCAGGTGGGGTTTTAAGAAAAGGAACTAAAGATGAACTTGCAACTGAAGAATCTTTGAACACAGCTTTTGGGGCAGAACGAGTAATTCGTGATGCGTTTAAACGCGCTCAAGTGAGAAGAAAACATTTAACTCTTGTTCATAAAGCAAACGTTTTAGTTTATGCAGGAGATATGTGGAAAAGAACTTTTGACCGTTTAGCAAAAGAATTTAGTGATGTAAAAACTGATTATCAACATGTTGATGCTGCCTCAATGTTTTTTGTGACTAATCCAGAAAAATTTGATGTTGTGGTAACAGATAATTTATTTGGGGATATCTTGACTGATATTGGTGCAGCCATTGCTGGGGGAATTGGATTAGCAGCAAGTGGAAATATTAATCCTGAGAAAACAACTCCATCTATGTTTGAACCAGTTCATGGCTCAGCACCTGATATTGCAGGCAAAGGAATTGCTGATCCAACTGCAGCCATCATGAGTGTTTCAATGATGCTTGATCATTTAGGTGAAAAAGAAGCTGCTAAAAAAATTGAAACAGCTGTTGCTAAAGATTTAGCAACTAGAGGAACCGCTAAGAGAAGCACTTCAGAAATCGGAGATGCGATAGCCAAATTGGTGAGCACATGACATCTTTTAGTGTGACTAATAATTCTTCACCCAAGTCTGAAAGTGAAAGAAATAAAATCTTAGAAAACCCTGGATTTGGTAAACATTTCACCGATCATATGGTGCTAATTGATTGGGAAAAAGATAAAGGTTTCATTAATCCTCGCGTAGTGCCATATGCGCCACTTTCTATTGATCCAGCCAACATGACTTTGCATTACGGTCAAGCAATTTTTGAAGGCCTAAAAGCTTATAAACACAGTGATGGAAGTATCAAAACTTTTAGACCAAAATCAAACGCTGCCAGATTTGCTAAATCTGCAAAAAGAATGGCAATGCCTGAAATTCCAGAGGAATTATTTGTTGAGTCTATAAAGCAATTATTAGCTGTTGATAAAAATTGGGTCCCCCAAGATAGAGAGAAGTCTCTTTACTTAAGACCATTTATGTTTGCTACAGAAGTTGGATTAGGTGTTAGACCTTCAAGTAAATATTTATTTTTACTTATTGCATCTCCTGCTGGAAATTATTTTCCTGCAGGAATTAAACCAGTTTCTGTTTGGTTAAGTAAAGAATATGTCAGGGCAGCACCAGGTGGTACCGGAGAAGCAAAATTTGCAGGAAATTACGCTGCTTCTCTAATTGCTCAAGCGCAAGCTGCTAAACAAGGTTGTGATCAAGTGGTGTGGCTTGATGCAATTGAGCGCCGCTTCATTGAAGAAATGGGCGGAATGAATCTTTATTTTGTGTATGGCAAAAAGAATGAAATTGTTACACCCTCTTTAACAGGATCTTTACTTGCAGGAATTACACGTGACTCAATTTTGCAATTAGCAAAAGATTTAGGTATGAAAGCAATTGAAGATAAAATAAGTATTGAGGATTGGAAAAAAGGTTGTGCTGATGGTGATATCACTGAAGTTTTTGCTTGTGGCACAGCAGCAGTTGTTACTCCGGTTGGTTTAGTTAAGTCAAGTACAGATGAGTTTGTTGTTGCCAACGGTCAAACCGGTCCAGTTACGGCCAAAATACGTTCAGCTTTGTTGGATATTCAAACTGGTGTAGCCAAGGATGAACACAATTGGACAGTTTCAGTCGGCTAACTGGCCCCTGTTTGGATACTGCTGTTACAGATGGTGCAAAATAAAGGCAATGAAGAACCAGGAAATCATTAGTTAAGCACACTTAGATTGGGTGAAAGACCCAAAGACAAGTGTGCTGATGCCCTTCGCGATAGCGAGGGGTTTTTTGTTTACTGGAAACTTCGAGAGCAGAAAGAAGGAGAACATGTCAAATAATTCTCTTGATATTTCTGCATTTCATATTTACGACACAACATTAAGAGATGGTGCACAACAAGAAGGTTTAAATCTTTCAGTGCAAGACAAATTAAATATTGCAAGACACCTAGATTCTTTGGGTGTTGGTTACATTGAAGGTGGATGGCCTGGTGCTAATCCTAAAGACACAGAATTTTTTGCTAAAGCCCATAAGGATTTGAAACTTAAGTATGCAACTTTAGCTGCATTTGGTAGTACAAGAAGACCAAATAGCAAGGTGCAGGATGATCAATTAGTTAGGGCATTGCTTGACTCAAATGCCCAAGTAATTACTTTGGTGGCAAAATCTTTTGATCGACACGTTGAACTGGCGCTAAAAACTACTTTGCAAGAAAACATCGCCATGATTAAAGACACGGTTGCCTACTTAACCAATGAAGGTAGGCGAGTATTTCTTGATGCTGAACATTTCTTTGATGGATATCGAAGCAATAAAGCTTATGCACTTGAAGTAGTAAACGCAGCAACTCAAGCGGGAGCAGAATTAGTTGCACTATGTGACACTAATGGTGGAATGCTGCCAGATGAATTAGGCGAAGTTGTTCATGAAGTGTTAAGCACAACAAAAGCAAGAATTGGAATTCATTGTCATGATGACACTAATTGCGCAGTTGCAAATACTTTGTCAGCAGTTGATGCTGGTGCAACACATGTCCAAGGAACTGCTAATGGGTATGGGGAAAGAAGTGGGAATGCAAACTTATTTAGCGTGGTAGCAAATTTGCAATTGAAAAAAGGCAAAATTGTTGTACCGAGTGAAGCCATAAAGGAAATTACCAGAATTGCTCATGCGGTTAGTGAAATAACAAACATTAATCCAAATCAACATCAACCTTATGTTGGTTTTTCTGCTTTCGCCCATAAAGCTGGACTTCATGCAAGTGCTGTGAAAATTGATCCAATGCTTTATCAACACATTGATCCAATGTTGGTGGGAAATGACATGAGAACACTTGTTTCAGATATGGCAGGAAGAGCTTCTATTGAATTAAAAGGTAAAGAGATGGGTTACAACCTTGAGGGAAATAAAGAAGTCTTGACCTCAGTTGTAGAAAAAGTTAAAGAAATGGAATCTCGTGGATACACCTTTGAAGCAGCAGATGCTTCATTTGAATTACTACTTAGAAATGAACTAGGTGAGCAAGATCCAAAATATTTCACCGTGCAATCTTGGAAAGTGACAGTTGAACAAGATGAAAAAGGACTCGTTACCACCCAAGCAACCGTGAAAGTAAATGCTGATGGGAAAAATATTGAACAAGCTGCAAGTGGAAATGGACCTGTAAACGCCCTTGATAAGGCTTTAAGGGCCGCGTTAGAAAAAATATATCCTGAATTAAATAAACTTGAATTAATTGATTACAAGGTTCGTATCCTTGAAGGTGTTAAAGGAACTGGTGCTGTGACTAGAGTTTTAATCGAAACTACAGATGGAAATACCCAATGGGACACAGTTGGTGTTCACGAAAATGTTATTGCAGCTTCCTGGAATGCAATTTCAGATGCTGTTACTTATGGATTGTTGAAAGCAAATGTCAAATAAAGTTCGGGTTCGTTTTTGTCCCTCTCCAACAGGAGATCCTCACGTAGGAATGGTTAGAACAGCTTTATTTAATTGGGCTTTTGCAAAACATAACAATGGAACTTTTGTTTTTAGAATTGAAGACACAGACACTTCTCGTGATAGTGAAGAGTCTTATCAAGCATTACTGGATTCAATGCGTTGGTTAGGACTTAATTGGGATGAAGGCCCAGAAGTGGGAGGACCATTTGGTCCGTATCGCCAAAGTGAGCGTATGGATATTTACAAAGATGTTGCAAAAAAACTTCATGAAAAAGGTTTTGCTTATCACTGCTATTGCACCCAAGAAGAAGTTGAAGAGCGAAGAAAAGCTCAAAAAGAAAAAGGTCAAACACCTGGATATGACGCACATTGCCGTGAATTAACTGACTCACAAATTGCTGAGTTTAAAAGCAAAAATCGTGAACCAGTTCTTAGATTTAGAATGCCAAGTAAAACAATTTCTTGGAATGATTTGGTGCGTGGTGAGTTAAGTTTTGAACACGAACACATTCCTGATTATGTTTTGGTCAGAGCAAATGGGGATCCGCTTTACACACTGGTAAACCCAACAGATGATGCATTAATGGAAATCACACATGTTCTAAGAGGTGAAGATTTACTTTCGTCAACGCCAAGACAAATTGCTCTTTATGAGGCATTCAAAGAAATTGGGGTTGGAAAAGGAATTACTCCAGACTTTGGTCATCTTCCATATGTGATGGGGGAGGGAAATAAAAAACTTTCCAAGCGAGATCCTGAATCAAGTTTGTTGTTGTATCGAAGAGAAGGATTTTTACCAGAAGGATTATTAAATTATTTAGCTCTTCTTGGGTGGTCATTTGGTGACGACATCGAATTTTTCTCTATGCAAGAAATGGTTGATAATTTTGAAATCAGTAGAGTAAGTGCCAATCCTGCTCGTTTTGATATCAAAAAATGTACTGCTATTAATGCTGATTGGATCAGAAAACTTTCAATTACAGAACTAGCAAATCGAATGGAAAAGCAACTAATTGATTCAAAAATATTACCTGATTCTCCTTTGCCAGAACAAAAAGAATTACTTATATCTGCAACACCTCTTGTTCAAGAAAGATTAGAAACTCTTTCCCAAGTTCCAGGAATGCTCAGTTTCTTTTTTGTTTCAGAATCAGAATTTGTAGTAGACAAAGAAGACGCTAAAAACACTTTAACTCAAGATTTATTACCAGCTTTAGAAAAAAGTGTGAAGTTATTAAAAGATATACCCGAATTTAAGACTCAAAGTTTGCATGATGAATTAAATAAACTTTTAGTAACAGAAATGGGTTTAAAACCCAGAGTGATCTTTACTGCTCTTCGAGTAGCAGTTACTGGTAGGAAAGTTTCACCTCCTTTATTTGAATCCATGGAAATAATGGGAAGAGACAAAGTAATTTCCAGAATTGAGAAATGTTTAAAGAAGTAAAGCCAGTGGGGTATGGGGTAATTGGCAGCCCAGCGGTTTCTGGATCCGCTTGTCTAGGTTCGAGTCCTAGTACCCCAGCAAAGTTAAGTGTGTAGTAATTTCTCTTTCAACAACTTTATTTTTTGGATAGGACCTTATGGTTAAGCGTAGGTTTCCTCGTCCCCTAGAGGTAATCTCACTAATTGGTTTTAGATGGCCTAATTTAAACCGAAAAGAAGTAAGACTAAATAAAGCAACTAATTTATGGGATATCCGAGAAATTGCATCCAAAAGAACTCCACGTTCTGTTTTCGATTACACAGATGGAGCTTCTGGTTCAGAAGCAAGTCTAACTAGAGCAAGAGAAGTATTTAACAATGTTGAATTTTCACCTCGAGTTTTAAGAGATGTCACAAATGTTGATACCTCCGTTGATATTTTAGGAAAAAAGAACGCTTTACCATTTGCCTTTGCTGCAACTGGTTTTACACGCATGATGGGCTATGAAGGCGAACCAGCTGTTGCCCGAGTTGCAGAAAAATATGGAATTCTTTATGGATTATCAACTCTTGGTACAACATCTCCAGAAGATTTAGCAAAAGAAGTTCCAAATGTAAGACGTTGGTATCAGCTATATGTCAGACGTGAGCGTGAACCAAATGAAAAATTAATTGAAAGAGTCAATGCTTCAGGTTACGAAACAATCGTTCTAACAGTTGACACAGTTGTTGGCGGAGTTAGATATCGAGATGTTAAAAATGGATTAACAATTCCTCCAAAACTAACTTTAAAAACACTTCTTGGAATGGCTCGTTACCCAAAGTGGTGGATGAACCTTTTAACAACCGAGCCACTTGTCTTTGCTTCCCTTGATATGAAAGATAGTGGTGGAACAGTTGCTGATTTATTGTCAAAGATTTTTGATCCATCAATTACTTTAGAAGATATTAAATGGCTTAAATCTGTTTGGAATGGAAAATTATTAATTAAAGGTGTGCAATCAGTTGAAGATGCGGTGATGTTAAAAAATGCTGGCGTTGATGGCATCATTCTTTCCACTCACGGTGGTAGACAAATGGACAAAGCACCAGTGCCATTAGAACTCCTACCTGAGGTGAGAAAAGCTGTTGGAAAAGATATGACAGTTTTAATTGATGGTGGAGTGATGGCAGGAACTGACATTTTGGCAGCAATAGGAATGGGTGCTAACGCTGTTTTGATTGGGAGAGCTTATCTTTACGGACTCATGGCAGGAGGGGAAAAAGGAGTTGATCGAGTTGTGCAATTGCTGAAAGCCGAAATAGAAATGTCGATGAGACTTCTTGGCATCACTTCTTTGGATGAACTAACACCTGATCGTGTGAGAATTCGCTAACTACAAATTTAACTACTTCTTTGCGCTGTTAGAATTATTAGAACGGAAATTCCTCCAGCCCCGTTGTGTAGCGGCCTAGCACGCTGCCCTCTCAAGGCGGTAGCGCGGGTTCGAATCCCGTCGGGGCTACACGAAGTAAAAAGTATTAAGGAGATATAAAAAGTGGGCAAGACACTGGCAGAAAAAGTTTGGGATGCACACATTGTGCACCAAGCAAGTGGTGAGCCAGATTTACTTTTTATTGATCTTCATTTAGTCCATGAAGTAACTTCACCTCAAGCATTTGATGGCTTGAGAGCTGCAAATAGAAAAGTTCGTCGCCCAGATTTAACAGTTTTAACAGAAGATCATAACGTTCCAACACAAGACATTGATAAACCAATTGCTGATTTAGTTTCCAGAGCGCAAGTTGATGCATTAAGAAATAATGCTAAAGAATTTGGGTTAAAGATTTTTTCTCTAGGTAGTATTGACCAAGGAATTGTGCACGTAGTTGGACCACAACTTGGTTTAACTCAACCAGGTATGACTGTTGTTTGTGGAGATTCTCACACATCAACTCATGGTGCTTTTGGAGCACTTGCTTTTGGTATCGGAACAAGTGAAGTCGAACATGTTTTAGCAACTCAAACTCTTCCTCTCAAACCTTTTAAAACAATGGCTATAACTGTTAATGGCAAACTTCCACAAGGTTCAACTGCCAAAGACATTATTTTGGCGGTAATTGCCAAGATCAGCACTGGTGGTGGTCTGGGTTACGTCTTGGAATATCGCGGTGAAGCAATTCGAGCATTGTCCATGGAAGGACGAATGACGATTTGCAATATGAGCATTGAAGCAGGAGCAAGAGCAGGCATGATCGCCCCGGATGAAACAACTTTTGAATACATAAAAGGTCGACCACATGCACCAGTTGAAAAAGATTGGGACGATGCAATTTCTTACTGGAAAACTTTGAAGACAGATGATGATGCCAAATTTGATGCCGAAGTAATAATTGATGCCAGTACTTTAACTCCATTTGTTACTTGGGGAACAAATCCTGGTCAAGGAGTTTCCATTGATGGAGTAGTACCTGATCCAAACTCATTCACCAACCCAACTGAAAAAACCGCAGCGGAACGAGCCCTTGTTTATATGGATTTAAAAGCTGGAACCAAAATGCGAGATATAAAAGTTGACACAGTTTTCTTGGGTTCTTGTACCAATGGTCGAATAGAAGATTTAAGAGTTGCGGCAGCAATTTTGAAAGGTAAAAAAGTTGCCTCCAGTGTGCGCATGATGGTGGTGCCAGGTTCTGCCAAAGTTGCGATCCAAGCAGAACATGAAGGTTTACCAGCTATTTTTAAAGCCGCAGGAGCAGATTGGCGAAGTGCTGGATGTTCTATGTGTTTGGGAATGAACCCAGACAAATTAAAACCAGGTGAGCGTGCTGCTTCTACCTCAAATCGAAACTATGAAGGACGCCAAGGACCGGGGGGCAGAACTCATTTAGTTTCACCCCTAGTTGCTGCGGCCACAGCAATAACTGGTCATCTTTCAACCCCGGATGAAATTAAATAATGGAAAAATTTGTCACTCACACAGGTTCTGCTCTTCCTTTAAGAAGAAGTAACGTTGACACCGATCAAATAATTCCTGCCGAGTATTTAAAAAGAATTACTCGTCATGGATTTGAAGATGCTTTGTTTAAAGCTTGGCGCGAAGACCCAGAATTTGTGTTAAACAAACCTGAATACAAGAACGCCACGGTTTTAGTGGCCGGACCTGAATTTGGAACAGGATCTTCTCGTGAGCATGCTGTTTGGGCTTTGATGGATTATGGTTTCAAGGTGGTTTTATCTTCCAGGTATGCAGATATTTTTCGCGGAAACTCTGGTAAAGCAGGGTTATTAACCGCGGAGGTTTCCCAAGACATCATCGACAAGATCTGGTCTTTGGTTGAAAAAGAACCAAACACTCAAATAACTGTTGATCTTGAAAAAAAACAAGTCACAGCAGGAGATTTAGTGGCCCAATTCCAGATTGATGACTACGTCAGATGGCGTTTAATGGAAGGTTTGGACGATATTGGCCTAACCCTTCGCCATGAATCCAAAATAACTGAGTTTGAAAAATCTCGTCCCAGTTTCAAACCTGCCACTTTGTAAGTCACACCAGTAACATTTTGTTCCGTAAAACTTCGATTTTTCGAATATCGATTCAAATTCTGCCTATAAATTAAGAACTTTTTGGGTGTGTCGCACAAAAAACCCTTATTTTATTGCGTAATTTTATCCCCAGCAATAAAAATCTTTTATTGCTAGCTATAAAAAGCTAAAGAACTTTAGAAAGGTTCAAAAGTTGAAAAAGCCAGACTTAGCAGACTTAGTACAACAACATTTTGAAGCCAATCGTCGTCAAGCTCTAGATTTCGTAGACATATTTTTTGACACGATCACCAACGCAGTTGCATCAGGTGACAAGGTTTCAATCGCAGGTTTTGGTATCTGGGAAAAGAAAAATCGCCCAGCCAGAATGGCACGTAACCCAATGACTGGAGCTCCTGTAAAAGTTCCTGCCAAAACAGTTGCAAAATTTCGCGCCGCAGCAGACTTCAAAGCAATCGTGCTTGGTGGTAAAAGAGCAGCAAAGAAAGCTAAAAAAGCTACTGCCAAGAAAACTAAGAAAGCATCAAAAGGTAAATCAATTCTTGGTTTGAAGAAGAAAGCCAAAAAGAAGCGCTAAACCGCTGGTGTTTAACTTGATAGCCCGGTAGCAGTTACTGCTACCGGGCATCATGCTGATTGGATACAACTTATGGCTCGGATTTCTAGAAAGTCTCGACTGGGGTTTGTTTATCGTTTAATTGTTGTTATTTTAAGACCACCACTAGTTCTCTTAACTAAAAAAGATTATCGCGGAGCAGAAAATCTAAATATTGATTCAGGAATTGTGGCAGCAATGAATCACAATTCTTGGTTTGATCCTTTTGTAGTAGCACAGTTTATGTGGGATAACGATCGCCCCCCAAAATTTTTAGCTAAAGCAGTTTTATTCAAGATTCCAATTATTGGTCAATTAATTTATCTGGCTGGACAAATTCCTGTTTATCGAGAATCACGTCACGCCAAAATTGCGGTCAGAGGTGCGATTCATGCCGTTGAAAACGGTGAAGCAATTGTCTTGAGTCCAGAAGGAACTTTGACTAGAGATTCAAATCTTTGGCCCATGGATGGAAAAACTGGGGCGGCCAGAATTGCTCTTGCCACAAAAGTCCCAGTAATACCGATTGCTCATTGGGGAGCCCACCTTGTGTTAGCTCCTTATTCAAAAAGACTCAAATTTTTTCCTAAAAAAACTATGATCGTAAAAGCAGGAAAACCTGTTGATTTAGCCGATCTTTACGACCAAGAGATAACCGGGGAGTTATTAAAGATTGCCACCTCTAGAATTATGGATGCAATCACAAAAGAGTTAGCTGAAATTAGAAACGAAACTCCTCCGGTACAAAGAATGCCTTGGACAAAGGAAAAACCATAAAAACAGTTGCGGTAATGGGTGGTGGTGCTTGGGCCACAGCTTGTGCTCAAGTTTTAGCTGACGCAGGTCACAATGTTGTGTTATGTGCCAGAAGTGAAGCAGTTGTTAAAGACATAAACGACAACAGAAATAATTCAAAATTTCATCCTGGGGTAAAACTTTCCTCTCGAATCACGGCCACAACTTCAGCCCAAGAGGCACTAGCAGATAAAGAACTAGTATTTTTTGCTATTCCGGCGCAATCATTAAGAGAAAATTTAGAGGCGTGGAAAGGTTATGTTTCCCCAACCGCTATTTCTGTTTCACTTATTAAAGGTATTGAAAATTCAACTCGGATGAGAATTTCAGAAGTTATTATTGATGTCTTTAAATGTTCAGAAAATCGAGTAGCAGCAGTAAGTGGACCAAATTTAGCGGGAGAAATTATTCATCGCCAACCAACCGCTACCACAATTGCTTGTGCTGATGAAGATGTCGCAGCAGATGTGGCCAATGCTTTAGCAACAAATTATTTCAGAGCTTTTTGGACCACAGATGTGGTTGGCACAGAATTAGCAGGCGCGATTAAAAATGTTGTGGCAATCGCTAATGGAATTGCAGTTGGCTTAGGTTTAGGTGAAAATACCCAATCAGCACTAATCACTAGAGGACTTGCTGAAATGACCAGACTGGGTGTGGCACTTGGTGCAAGAACTGAAACCTTTTTAGGTTTAGCAGGAATCGGTGATTTGATTGCAACTAGTCAATCTCCACTTTCTAGAAATAGAACTTTTGGCGAAGCACTTGGTCAAGGAGCTACAATTGATGAAGCACAATTAAAAGCTCATGGAACTGTTGAAGGAGCAAAAAGTTTGGCTCCTTTATTAGCAATTTCTGCAAAATATGATTTAGATATGCCAATTGCTGCACAGGTTTTAAGAGTCATTAGAGACGGTGATGATGCTCACGATGTTATGTCAGCACTACTTGATCAACCCATCACAGCAGAGCATGAATAAGATTTAGTTCATGGAAAAAATAAGAGTTGGGGTTTTGTTCGGCGGACGCTCATCGGAGCACTCAATATCTTGTATTTCAGCAAATTCTATAATTAATAACTTAGATAGAAAGAAATATGAAGTAGTTCCAATAGGAATTACCACAGATAATTTATGGGTAGTAATGGAAGATAAGAATCCATTTTTAAATTTAACTCAAACAGATTTACCTGAAGTCACCAAAGAAGGAATTCAAACAAATAAAGCAATTAAAGTCTCTCAGACTCCACCAGATGAACTATTTTCCTTGGATGTAATTTTTCCAGTCCTTCATGGACCCTATGGTGAAGATGGAACTATTCAAGGATTAATTGATCTTCATGCCATAGCTTTTGTGGGTTCTGGAGTTTTGGGCTCAGCTATAAGTATGGATAAAACAACTTCAAAGGCTTTACTCAAAGTGGCAGGCTTTCCGGTAGGAGATTTTGTTACCATCCTTGATTCTCAATGGCAAAACGATAAAGCAAATGTTTTAAATAAAGTAAAAGAACTCGGGCTACCAGTATTTGTTAAGCCTGCCAGAGCTGGAAGTTCACTGGGTATTCAAAAAGTGAAGGAAGCTGGAAAAATTGAGTCAGCAATTGAAGAAGCCCGTGTTCTTGATAAAAGAATTATTGCAGAAAAAGCAATTGAAGAAGCACGAGAAATTGAATGTGGTGTAATAACAGGGGAAGGCAAGAAAGCAAGTCGGGCCAGTTTACCTGCTGAAATTATTGTTAAATCGGGTCACGAATTTTATGATTTTGAAGCAAAATATTTAGATGATTCAGTAGATCTAGTAGTGCCGGCAAAGCTTGATAAAAAAGTTCAGGAAGAACTTCAAGAATTTGCCACACGTGTTTTCGACTTTTTTAATTGTGAAGGTTTAGCCCGTGTTGATTTCTTTGTCACCAAAGACAATGAAGTTTTAGTTAACGAAATCAACACTATGCCGGGCTTCACTTCCATCTCAATGTTTCCCCGAATGTGGGAAAAAACAGGAATGAAATATCCAGAATTAGTTGATTATTTGATTAACGAGGCAATTGATAGACCTGTTGGTCTGCACTAAATTTAGAGATTAACGATAGGACAAGTAAGAGTTCTTGTTATTCCTTTAACAGTCTGAATCTTAGACAAAACAACTTTTGCTAATTCATCAATTGATCCTGCTTCTGCTCTGACCACAACGTCATAGGGACCGGTAACGTGCTCAGCGTTCATCACTCCAGCAATTGCATTAATTGCTAAGGCAACCTCATCGGACTTGCCAACTTCGGTTTGCACCAAGATGTAGGCCTGAACGCTCATTTGTATGCAACTTTCTTTTTCTTCTAGTGGGCTTAAACTTACAGATAAGTTGGATAATTGAAGAGGGGGAGATATCAATGAGTGAAGAGACAATCGCTGATTTGGGCGAATTTGGCTTTGTTGAATTATTAAAGTCTCGTCTTGCTCCTGCCTCACAAGTCATCCTTGGTTTAGGTGACGATGCAGCAATTGTGCAATTAGAAAATAATCGAGTTGTGGCATCAACTGACATGTTGGTTGAAGGACAACATTTTAAAAGAGATTGGTCAAGTGCTAGAGATATTGGACACCGCGCAGCAGCAGCAAACTTAGCTGACATTGTGGCAACTGGTGCTACTCCAACAGCTTTACTTATTGGCTTAGCAATACCCCATTCAACAAAAGTTGATTGGTTAATTGAATTAGTTGATGGAATTTGCGAAGAAGCAGCTTTAGTAAATGCAGCTGTTGTGGGAGGGGACACCACAAAATCAGATAATTTAATTATTTCAATTACAGCATTAGGAAATATTAATGAAACTGGTTTATCTCAAGCACCTCTTAAAAGAAGTGGAGCAGAACCAGGAAATTTAGTAATACTGGCGGGAAGATTAGGTTGGGCTGAAGCAGGATTAAACACCTTAAGAAAAGGTTTTAAATCCCCAAAATTAGTTTGTGATGCTCATCGTCGCCCCAAGGTTCCTTATTTTGCAGGAAGTATTGCTAAAGATTTTGTTTCTTCCATGATTGATGTTTCAGATGGACTATTACAAGATTTAAGTCACATAGCTAAAGCTTCAAAGGTGCATATTGATATTAAAACCGTAGCTTTAATTCCAGAGCAAGAAATACTTGATGTGGCAGCAGCATTAAATGTTGATCCCATGATTTGGGTTATGACAGGTGGGGATGATCATGCTTTTGTCGCAACTCTTCCTAGATCAAGACAAGTTCCTGATGGATTCAAAGTTATTGGTGAAGTATTTGAAGGAGACACACAAGTAACAGTGGATGGAAAACATTTCTTAGGCCAAAAGGGCCACGATCACTTTAAATTTAGTTAACGAATAACTTTTCCGGCACGAAGGCAAGATGTGCAAACGTTAACGTGCTTTGGTGTTCCTTTGATAACAACTTTAACTCTTTGAATATTTGGATTAAAACGTCTCTTTGTTTTTACGTTGGAATGTGAAACTTGGTGACCAAATCCTGGTCCTTTGCCACAAACGTCGCACTTGGCAGCCATGTGAAATTTCACTCCCGATTAATTTTGTTGCATTTTTTGGCAACTTGTAAGAGCCTACCCAAGTGGTTAGTTACGCCCATAAAGCACCTACTCAGCCTAGGCTGGAACCAACGATGGTTCACCTGAATTCCTCGCTGATTGATGTCTTAGGCGGTCGGTCAGCAAAACTTTTATCCACTGCTTTTGGATATGAAACAGTGGAAGATTTGCTACGCCATTATCCAAGACGATATGCCAAACGTGGTGAATTAACTGATCTTAAATCATTAAGAATTGGGGAACACGCCACAGTTTTAGCTGAAGTGGCATCTGCTAAAGAAGCGCCCATGAAAGGCAGAAGAACAAGCAGGTTAGAAGTTGTTGTTACTGATGGGAAAAAAACTATTGACTTAGCATTTTTTGCCATGTCTAGTATGCATAAAAAAAGATTAATTCCTGGTGTGCAAGGTTTATTTGCAGGAAAAGTTCAAGAATATAGAGGCCGAAAACAACTAATTCATCCTGAATACATTTTGACTGCCCAACAAGGGGAAGAAACCGATCCTGATGTTATTGAAATGTTTGCTAAAGCACTTATTCCAGTTTATCCAGCTACCTCAACTGTGCCCAGTTGGAGAACTGCTAAAGCCATCAAATTTGTCATGAGTCAATTAGAAATTAAGTCTGAAGATGATGTTGTACCAGAATCTATGCAAAAAGATTTAGATCTAATCTCCTTTAAGCAAGCTATCACTTGGATTCATGAACCAGAAACATTTGAACAAGCAGACCTAGCCATGAATAGACTCAAATTTGATGAAGCATTTATTTTACAAACAGTTTTACTACAGAGAAGAGCTAAAGAATCACAATTGCCTGCTACCGCCAGAAAAAAGGTGACAGATGGTTTGTTAACCACTTTTGATCAAAATTTACCTTTTGAATTAACAGATGGTCAAAAACAAATAGGTGAAGATCTATTCAAAGAGATTGCACAAACCAATGCCATGCATAGATTGCTCCAAGGAGACGTTGGTAGTGGAAAGACAATAGTTGCACTTCGCGCAATGCTCGCAGCAGTTGATGCAGGAGGACAAGCAGCATTGCTTGCCCCAACTGAAGTTTTAGCTGGCCAACATTTGCGAACGATAAAGAAATTTATGGGAGATCTTTCGACTAAAGGAGAACTTGGCGGAAACGAAATTGGTACCAGAGTTGAGTTACTGACTGGTTCAATTACTGGGGCTGCAAGATCAAATGTTTTGGCAAACATTGCAAATGGGGATGCAGGAATTGTTGTGGGAACTCACGCAATAATTCAAGAGGGCGTGAAGTTTAAAGATCTTGCATTAGTTGTTGTTGACGAACAACACAGGTTCGGAGTGGAGCAAAGAGCAGCTTTAGCTGCTAAATCACCTGGCGATAAAAGACCACACGTTCTAGTAATGACAGCAACACCAATTCCAAGAACTGTGGCAATGACTGTGTTTGGTGATTTAGATATTTGTTCATTAAAAGAATTACCAAAGGGAAGAAGTCCAATTACTACCCATGTTGTTTTATCAATTGAAAAACCAGGTCATTTAGAAAGAGGTTGGCAACGGGCTGTTGAAGAAGTTAAAAATGGTCATCAGGTTTACATAGTTGCACCAAGAATTGGTGGCGAAGCTGCTGAAGATGATGCTGATTTAGAACTTGAAGATGAAAAACGTCCGCCACTTGCAGTATTAGAAATAGCGCCAATGCTTTCTGGTGGACCACTTAAAGATGTCAGAGTTGGGGTTTTACATGGTCGAATGTCCAGTGAAGAAAAAGATGACATTATGCGCAGATTTAATGCAGGACCAAGTGCCAAAGATGGAATAGATGTTTTAGTTTCCACAACTGTCATTGAAGTTGGGGTGGATGTTCCAAATGCCACCATGATGATAATTCTTGATGCTGATCGATTTGGAGTAAGTCAACTTCACCAATTGCGTGGACGAATTGGTAGAGGCAGTGAACCTGGTATTTGTTTATTTGTCACAGAAGCTTTAGAAGATTCACCTGTTAGAGAAAGACTTGCAGCAGTTGCTGCAACCACTGATGGATTTGAATTAGCTCAATTAGATTTAGAAATTCGACGTGAAGGAAATGTTCTAGGTTCAAGACAATCTGGCAAAAAATCTTCATTGAAATTACTGCAAGTTGTTAAAGATGTTGAACTAGTAGAATTAGCGCGGGATGCCTGTAAGAAATTGATTGAAGAGGATTTTACTCTTTCGCAAGTTCCAGCTTTACAAAAAGCAGTTTTAGAAATTGAACAAGAGGCACAAACAGAATTCTTGGAGAAAAATTAAATGACAAGGATTATTGCTGGTGAGCATAGAGGCAGAAATTTAAAAGTTCCCGATGAGGGAACTAGGCCAACTGCAGAAAGAGTGCGCGAAGCAATTTTTTCTACTCTTACCTCACTTGATGCTATTGCTGAGGTTTTTGTTTTAGATCTATTTGCAGGAAGTGGTGCTTTAGGACTGGAAGCACTTTCCAGGGGGGCAAGTAGTTGTGTTTTTGTAGAAACTAATAAGAACGCAGTTAGTGTGATAAATAAAAATATTGAAGATTTGAAAGTAAACGCTCAAGTAATCGATGCAAAAGTAGAAACACTATTAGCCACAAATCCTGGGGGTACAAGTAATGTTCCTGCCCAATTAGTTTTCCTTGATCCTCCCTATGAAATAGAAATTGAAAAGATTGTAAAAATTTTGACTAAGGGTTTAGCTCATTCTTGGTTTTCAGATGACGCCATCGTGGTTGTGGAAACTTCCAAACGAAAGGGGGACTTTGTTTGGCCCGAAGGCTTCGAAAGCATTCGAGAGAAGAGTTATGGCGATACGTGTGTTTGGTACGGTCAAGTATGCAAAAAGTAGTTTGCCCAGGATCCTATGATCCTGTAACCAATGGCCATATTGACGTTTTCAAAAGAGCATCAGACATCGCAAATGAAGTTGTAGTAGCTGTATTAGTTAATCATTCAAAGGCAGGATTATTTAGCATTGAAGAAAGAGTTGATTTAATTAAAGAGTCATGTCAGCATCTACCAAAAGTTAGTGTGCAAACATTTGATGGCTTACTTGTTGATTTCTGTAAAACTCAAGGGGTAACAGCTATTGTGAAAGGTTTAAGAGCAGTCAGTGATTTTGACTATGAACTCCAAATGTCGCAAATGAATTATCAACTGGGCCAAGTTGAAACCTTATTTGTTGCCACTAACCCGCTGTACTCATTCTTGTCCTCTAGCCTTGTTCGAGAAGTAGCCCGACATGGGGGAGATATTTCAACTTCTGTTCCAAAATCGGTGGCTCAAGCATTGAAAGTAAAATACAAGAGATAAATCATGGAATCCTTACAAATAATCGAACAAATTTTAAAAGAAATTACTGATGCTCGTTCTGTGCCTCTTTCTCGTGATGGCGCTTTAGTCAACAGGCAAGAAATGATCACATTATTAAATGAGTTAAAAAAGAATCTCCCCCAAGATATTTTGCAAGCTAACCAAATACTTGGTCAAAAAGAAGCGATCATTGAAGAGGGTCGAATTGCTGGTCAAAATGTGATTGAGCAAGCACGAGGTGAAGCAAACAGACTCATTTCACAAACAGAAATTGTCCAATCTGCTACCCAAAGAGCAAATGAGATTTTGCAACAATTAGATGATGAGTTATTAAAAATGCGCTCGGAAACAGATCAATATATTGATGCTCGTTTAGCAAACTTTGAAATAACTTTGAATCGAACTCTTTTAGCAGTTAGACGTGGTAGGGAAAAAATAACTGGAAATTATTCATTTAACAACTAGGTGAAACCCATGAAAAAATTAGATAGTCGCGATCCTTTAGTGCTTGATGTGCATGAATTACCTCGTAGAGCAGGTGAATCTAAAAAGATTGATTTAAGTATTAAATTAACAACTGCTTTAAGTAATGGACCAGTTGTTGTGCCCGTTGATCAAGAAGTTGACTTAGAGCTATTACTTGAGGCAGTAGTAGATGGAGTGTTGGTAACTGGAGAAGTTTATTTAGATGTTGAAGCAGAATGTTCACGTTGTCTTGATCCGGTTAACTATGAAATTGATGCTCAGATAACAGATCTTTATGTTTACGAAGATAAAGAAGTAAACAGTGATGATGAAGCAGATGAGATAAGAAAAATGCAAGGAGATTTGATAGATCTTGAGCCTGCCCTCATAGATGCGGTGGTGCTGGAACTGCCAACCAGACCTCTTTGCAATGATGAATGCCTTGGACTTTGTGCTCAATGTGGAATTCGTCTGGAAGAGGATCCTGAACACAAGCATGAAATAATAGATCCGCGATGGTCGAAGCTATCGCAATTAAAGGAAGAGAAGTAGAGAAAAGTGCCAGTACCAAAACGAAAGATGTCGCGTTCAAATACCCGCAATCGTCGCGCACAATGGAAAGCAACTGTTCCAACTTTAGTTACTTGTGATCGTTGTCGCTCTGAAAAACTTCCACACATTGCATGCCCAACATGTGGAACATATGCAAAACGTCAAGTTACGAATCCGTAAATAAATTTGCAAAATGCGCGAATTAGTGGCGCGCTTAGGCGTTGAACTATCAGAAGATATTTTAAAACAAGCAATCACACATCGCTCGTTCTCTTATGAAAATGGTGGCGTTCCCACCAACGAAAGATTAGAATTTTTAGGTGATTCCGTTTTAGGAATTGTTATAACTGATGAACTTTATAGAAAAAATCCAGAAGCCCAAGAAGGCCAATTAGCAAAACTTCGCGCTGCAGTTGTTAATGCACGAGCACTAGCTGATGTGGCAAGAGGTTTAGGTTTAGGTGAATTTTTATTACTTGGTAAAGGTGAAGAAGCAACAGGTGGTCGTGATAAATCAAGTATTTTGGCTGACGCAGTTGAAGCACTCTTAGGTGCAATTTATGTAGAGCATGGCATAACTAAATCAAGTGAAGTAATTTTACAATTATTTGCTCCTATTTTGGCTGCTAGTTCAGAATTAGGAGCTGGTCTGGATTGGAAAACAAGTTTGGCTGAGTTAGTTAATGCCAAGAATCTAGGGGTTGTCGAATATGTTATTGAACAATCAGGACCCGATCATGATAAAAGATTTAGTGCCAAAGTTAAAATTGGTGAAAATTTCTATGGCGTAGGTGAAGGAAAGAGTAAAAAAGAAGCAGAGCAGCATGCTGCAGCTTCTGCTTACACCGAAATTAATAATTTAAGACCTTAAATGCCCGAATTACCAGAAGTTGAAGTAGTTAGAAAAGGTTTAGCTAAACACATAAAAAACAGAACAATTCAATCTGTCAAGGTAAAAAATAAAAGGGCCCTAAGAAACTTTGAATTCAGCACCAAGACTTTTGAAAAAACTATTTCAGGAGTAGTCATAAAAAATGTTGAAAGAAGAGGCAAGTTTTTATGGATGACTTTGAAGGATTCCACCCAAGCAATTAGCGCCCATCTTGGTATGAGTGGACAGATGTTAATGCTAAAAAAAGATGAGAAACCCTCTCCTCATTCACGGGTCGTTTTTGAATTTGCAGATAAAAAAAGAAATTTACATTTTGTAGATCAAAGAACTTTTGGTTGGGTAAATTTAGAGGATCTAGTGGAAGCAGAAGATAAAAGAAAAGTTCCTCAATCAGTCTTACATATTTCCCCTGATTTGTTTGAAGAAACTTTTGATATGGAAAAAACAATTTTTAATATAAAAAGAAGAAAAACAGGAATTAAACAGGCTCTACTTAACCAAGAAATTGTGGCAGGAATTGGAAATATTTACGCTGACGAAGCTTTATGGTTAGCAAAAACTCATTGGTCAAATACTTGTCAAGATTTAAGTGAGAAAAAAATTAAAGAAATCCTTATTCGCGCTCAAGAAGTGATGATTAAAGCACTTGAGAAAGGTGGAACTTCCTTTGATGATCTCTATATTGACGTCAACGGGGAAGGTGGATATTTCGAAAACGAATTGAATGCATATGGTCGAGAAGGTGAAAGGTGTTACAGGTGTGATTTGGAAATGGTCCGAGAAGCCTTTTCTAACAACAGAAGTTCAACAATCTGTCCTAATTGTCAACCTCGAATAACCCCTCACAGATAGAGTTAGAGAGTTAAGACAAAAATAGAAATAATTACACTCGGAGGCTGACCTTGTATCTAAAGAGTCTGACCATCCGTGGATTTAAATCATTTGCTTCCGCCACAACTCTTGAATTTGAGCAGGGAATAACAGCTGTTGTGGGACCAAATGGATCTGGTAAATCAAATGTTGTTGATGCAATTGCTTGGGTAATGGGTGAACAAGGTGCAAAAACTTTACGTGGTGGCACGATGGATGACGTTATTTTTAAAGGATCGGCAGGAAGAGCACCACTTGGTCGAGCAGAAGTTGTTTTAACAATTGATAATTCAGATGGCGCACTGCCAATTGATTATGCAGAAGTAACAATTTCAAGAACACTATTTAGAAATGGTGGATCTGAATATGCCATTAACGGAAACTCATCTCGATTACTTGATGTACAAGAACTTCTTTCTGATTCAGGTATTGGTCGAGAGATGCATGTCATTGTTGGTCAAGGTCAAGTTGCATCTGTTTTAAGTGCAACACCGGAAGATAGACGTGGATTTATTGAAGAAGCAGCTGGGGTATTAAAACATCGAAGAAGAAAAGAAAAAGCTGAGCGCAAACTTGAAGCAACACAAGCAAACATGCTTCGTTTGCAAGATTTAACAACAGAAATTAGAAGACAACTCAAACCTTTAGCAAGACAAGCAGATGTAGCAAGAAAAGCACAAACTATTCAAGCTGAATTGAGAGACGCCAAACTTCGTATTTTGGCTGATGACTTAACTCAAATGCGCATCAACATGATGAAAGAAGTTGCCGACGAAACAATTCTTCGTGAGAAACAGTCTCAAGCTGAAGAACAAATGAATGGGAAGAAACTACGTGAATCAGAATTAGAACGTTTACTACTCGAAGCAACTCCCAGAGTGCAAAATGCACAACAAACATGGTTCAAACTTGCATCATTAAGAGAGCGTTTCTTTGGCACAAGATCACTTGCCTTAGAGAGAGCAAAATTAGTTGAAGAAGAAATCCAGGAACAAACTGGTGGTGCTGATCCTGAAACATTAGAAAAAGAAGCAAAAGAAACTAGGGATAATTCTTACGAATTACAAAAAGATGTAGAAGTTGCCAAAAACTTTTTGAATAAAGCCACAGGTGAAAGAGTTGCAACAGAAGAATTATTTCAAGCAGAACAATCACGTCAAACCAATGCCATAAAATCTGCTGCAGACAAGCGAGAAGAATTCGCCAGATTAACCGGACAAGTAAATGCTGCTAAATCAAGAATTGAAGCACGCGCAAGTGAAGCAACACGTCTAGAAGTTGAAGTCAGAGAAGCACGAGATCGTGCTGAAAAAGCGCGCACAGAATTCTTAGCACTTGAATCCCAAATTGCTGGTCTTGATGGTGTTGAAAAAGGTTTAGACACTCAGTACGAGCAAGCCTCAAAAGAGTTAGCAAGTGCAGAAGAAAAAGTTGCAGAACTCGAAATTAAATCCCAAGAAGCTGCAAAAAATAAAGCAGCACTAACAGCAAGAGCAGAAGCTTTACAGCAATCTTTACTTGAAGAAGTTGATGGTGGTGATTCACTTTTAAGTTCAGGAGATGATTCCATAATAGGTTCTCTTGCAACATTGTTAAGAATTGAAAATGGTTGGGAATCTGCAATCGCTGTTGCTTTAGGCGATGCTGCAAATGCAATTGCAGCAAAATCTGTCAATGATGCAATTAGGTCAATCAATAAATTAAAAAATAATAAAACTGGTAGAGCAGCAGTTCTACTTGCTGATGCGCTATATGAACAAAACAATGCCCCAGCTGCACCACCATTTTCAAGAAGTGCCATTGAATTAGTAAATGCACCATATGAGTTGCAAAATGCCTTAAAGAAATTACTCAAAGATGTAGTAATTGTTGAAACACTAGAAGATGCTCAAGAAGCTGTCAGGTTACAACCAAGATTAACTGCAGTTACTAGAGATGGTGACAAAGTAACTTCTTATTACGTTATTGGTGGAACCGTTAACACTCGCTCACGAATTGAATCAAAAGTTAATATTGAAAAAGCAGAAACAGATCGAGACCAAGTCTCAGCACTTGTTGATCAACTTCGATTTGAATTACAAAATGCAAAAGAAGAACAAAAACGAGCTGTTGAAAAAGTTGAGGCAGCACTTGCCTTACTTTATGAATCAGACGCAGAACTTGCTGCCATTGCTGAAAAACTTGCTGCCCTAGGTGAACAAAATAGATCATCTCAAGCAGAGGCAGACAGATTAGATAGTTTATTGCGCGCTTCACACACTGCTCGTGCTGATGATGAAAGAGTTTTAAGAGAAATTGAAGCACGACTAGCCAGTTCTGGAACTGAGCCAGCAGAAGTAATTGAGATTAATTCTTCAGAATTAGATCGCTTAAGCTTACTTCTTGAAACCACCCGTTCAGCTGAAGTTGATGCCCGCCTAGCTATGAGAACAGCCGAAGAAAGATTAGCTGCAGTTGTACAAAGGGCAGAACAATTAGAAAGAACAGCTAACAGTGAACGAATTACCCGTTCCAAAGCCATGCTTCGTCGTGAACAAAGACGACGTGAAGCCCATATTGCAAATGCAGTATTCCAAGGCGTAGAAACAGCAATGTCTTATCTAGAAAACTCTCTCATCACTGCAGAGCACGAACGAGATGAAGCAACTAAGCATCAGCAAGCAATGGAACAAGAAGTACAACAAGTAAGACATGCCATTAGAGATCTAGGCACTGAACTTGAACGCCTAGTAGACACAGTTCATCGAGATGAAGTTGCTCGCATGGAACAAAGATTACGAATAGAACAAGTAGAGCTAAAAGGTTTAGAAGATTACGGCATTGAGGCAGATACGTTGTTGAAAGAATATGGACCAGATCAACTAGTTCCTCAGATTGTTCATATTGATGAAGATGCTGATCCAGATATGCCGCTTCCTGCCTTAAAACAACCAGAAGCCTATGTTCGAGAAAAGCAAGAAAAACGGGCTCTTGATGCTGAAAAGAAACTTGCACTTCTTGGTCGAATTAACCCATTGGCGTTGGAAGAATTCAGTGCCCTAGAAGAAAGAAACCAATTCTTAACAGAACAATTAGAAGATGTTAAAAAGACTAGAAAAGACTTACTTGAAGTAATTACTGAAGTAGAAGAAAGAGTTCAACAAGTATTTAATGAAGCTTATAAAGATGTTTCAAGAGAATTTGAAACAGTATTACCAAGACTATTTCCAGGTGGTGAAGGCCGTCTAGTGCTAACTGATCCTGAAAATATGCTGACTACTGGTATTGATATTGAAATCAAACCTCAAGGTAAGAGATATTTAAGACTATCTCTGCTTTCTGGTGGAGAAAGATCTTTAGCTGCTGTTGCATTCTTAGTTGCACTGTTTAAAGCACGACCTTCACCATTTTATATTCTTGATGAGGTTGAAGCAGCCCTTGATGATGCAAACTTAGAGCGCTTACTTGAGCTTTATGAGGAACTGGGACAAAATTCGCAACTAATAATAGTCACACATCAGAAAAAAACCATGGAAATTTGTGACTCACTCTATGGAATTTCGATGCGAGGCGATGGTATCTCAACAGTAGTAAGTCAAAGAATTCGCGAAGTACGAGAAGATCAACCAGCGTAAAATCTGGTCATGGGAATCTTTAGCAAAAAAAATAAGGAAGAAAAGCCTTTAAAGACCAAATCAACTTTTGGCACAAGTCTAGTTAATATTTTTTCAAGAACGACCCTTGATGAACAAGCTTGGCAAGAAATTGAAGACACTCTAATAATGGCCGATGTTGGCATTAAAACAACCCAAGAAATAGTTCAAGAATTAAAAAATAATCCAACCCTAAAAGGTGCTCATAGTGCCCAAGAGGGTAAAGAAGTCTTAAGAAATCAATTAATTGATTTTCTGGCAACTGGGGATAGAAGTTTGAATATTTCTGCCTCACCATCAGTATTAATGATGGTAGGAATAAATGGAACTGGAAAAACAACAACTGTTGGAAAACTGGCTCATAAATTGGTTAAAGCAGGAAATAAGTGCGTGCTAGGTGCGGCAGATACTTTCCGAGCAGCAGCAAGTCAACAATTACAAACTTGGGGAGAAAGAAGTTCTGTTCCAGTAGTTATAGGGGCTGAAAATTCTGAACCATCTGCTGTTGCTTTTAATGCTGTGCAAGAAGGATTAGCAGTTGGAGCCAAAGTTGTAATCATTGACACAGCAGGAAGATTGCACACTAAAGCAGGACTTATGGATGAACTGGGCAAAGTAAAAAGAGTGATTGAAAAACACGCCACCGTTACTGAAACTTTGCTGGTAATAGATGCCACCACTGGACAAAATGGCTTAATTCAAGCCAGAGTTTTCACAGAAGCAGTTGAGGTAACTGGAATTATTCTTACTAAATTAGATGGTTCTGCTAAGGGTGGAATTGTGATAGCTGTGCAAAGAGAATTAAAAGTTCCAGTGAAGTTTGTGGGAATTGGTGAAGGAATAGATGATCTGATTGAATTTAATGCTGAAGATTTTGTTGACGGTTTACTTAATTGAGACCAACAACCAAACAAGTAATAGATCATTTTAAGATGACAACTTTGCCTGTGGAAAGTACTTATTTTGTTAAGACCTATAGATCAATAACCAGCAGACCAAATGGCAGCCCAGATGGCAGTGCCATCATTGCGCTTTATTCAGATGCGCCACGAAGTTGCTCACTTTTTCATCGTCTGAAATACGAAGAAGTTTGGCATTTTTATGCCGGAGACCCAATAAGACTGGTGTTACTTTACCCAGATAAAACAAGTAAAGAAGTAATTTTAGGAAATAATTTTTCTGAGGGACAATTAGTGCAATTTACTGTTCCTGCAAATGTGTGGCAGGCAGGAGAAATTGTTAAAGGTGGCGAATGGGGATTATTTGGTTGCACCATGTCACCTGGTTTTACAGGAGAAATATTTGAAGGTGGACACTATTCAGATTTAATCCATGATTTCCCAGATCGAGAAGAAGACCTCAAGAAATTAGCTGTTCCAGCTGAGCATGAGAAGAACATGCCTAAGGGGTATGAGAACTAGGCGTTTGTTAAAAGAATTAACAGTTCTGTAACACGATTTGCTCTCCCCAGAAACTTGACTGGGGCAATATCTTACCCATACCTGATTCGCAATGGCGCGACGTGGTTTAAAACCTCAAACCTATTTAAAGGAAGTGAATATTTCTTATGCCTGAAATCAGTGCGGGAGATACCGCCTGGGTTTTAGTGAGTGCAGCGCTGGTCTTGCTCATGACAGCACCTGGACTTGCTTTGTTCTATGGTGGCATGGTTCGTGCTAAATCGACATTGAACATGATGATGATGTCATTTGGTGCACTTTTTGTAGTTGGAATTATCTGGGTGGTTTTTGGATACTCAGTTGCATTTGGTCCAGCATTGGATGCAGGAAGTTTCTTAGGAGATCCAAGTGCATATTTTGGACTCAACGGACTTCTTAATACCTCTGCTATGGCTTTAAATGGTGGTTATTATCCAATACCTGCCACAGCTTTCATTGTGTTCCAAGCAATGTTTGCTGTTATCACAGTTGCACTTATTTCAGGTGCAATTGCAGATCGTGCCAGATTTGGCACCTGGTTGGTGTTTGCAGCAATTTGGGTAACAATTGTTTATCTTCCTATTGCACGCGCAGTTTTCTATTTCGGTGATCAAGATGCAAATGGTGGCGGATTTATCGCAACTAAAATTGGTGCACTTGATTTCGCAGGTGGAACAGCAGTGCACATTAACGCTGGAGCAGCAGGTTTGGCTTTAGCACTTGTGTTAGGCAAACGAATCGGTTTTGGAAAAATGCTGCTTCGTCCATCTAATTTGCCACTGGTAATGATTGGTGCAGGTTTACTGTGGTTTGGTTGGTTTGGGTTCAACGCAGGATCAGCTCTTGGTGCAAATGGATTAGCTGGTGTGGCATTTGTTAACACAATTTCTGCCACTTGTGCGGCAGCTTTGGGTTGGTTACTTGTTGAAAGACTAAGAGATGGTCACGCAACATCACTTGGTGCTGCTTCAGGAATTGTGGCAGGACTTGTTGCAATTACCCCCGCTTGTGCTTTTGTTGACACTGCCGGAGCCTTATCAATTGGTGTTATTGCAGGAGTACTGACAGCTTTAGCAGTTGGTTTGAAATACCGATTCGGTTACGACGATTCTCTTGACGTAGTGGGTGTTCACTTAGTGGGAGGACTCGTTGGAACAATATTGATTGGTTTCTTTGGAACTAAATCAGTAAACGAATTTAGTGTTGACGGGTTATTTTATGGCGGAGGTGCATCACAATTAGTCAAGCAAATTCAAGCTGCCTTAATCGTGATGATCTTCTCTTTTGTTGTCACCTATATCTTGGGAACAATCTTAAGCAAAACTATTGGCTTTAGGGTTTCCAAGGATGAAGAATTAGAAGGTGTCGACATAGTGTTGCAAGCAGAATCTGCTTACGACTTAGTTGATAGTTCAAAGGGTTCAAGCAAAGGAAAAAGCGCATGAAACTAGTGACTGCAATTGTTAAGCCTTTCAAGGTCGAGGACGTAAAAGCTGCACTCCAAGCACAAGGAGTAAATGGCATGACAGTTTCAGATGCCGCAGGTTATGGACGTCAAGGTGGTCACGTTGAGGTTTATCGTGGCGCTGAATACACCGTTGATCTTGTTCCCAAGGTAAGAATCGAAGCACTAATAAATGATTCAGACGTAGCAAAAGTTGTTGATGCAATAGTTGCTGCCGCCAAAACTGGAAAAATTGGTGATGGAAAAGTTTGGGTCATACCAGTTGAAGATGCCGTACGAGTTAGAACTGGTGAACACGGCGCCGAAGCGGTGTAGTGGATTATTTAAAAGAAAGAAACGACCTTCGCTCTGCTCCAATTGGAGCAGAGCGTCGTCGTCATTTATCAGAGATTACAGATTCATTTTTAATTGAAATATTTAATAATGCAGTAGCCAAAAAAGATCTTCATAAAATTGCATTAATAGGTGTGGGGGGCAGTGGCAGACAATCGATGACCTTAGGGTCAGATTTAGATTTGGTTTTGGTTCATGAAAATGGTTTTAAGATTGATGAAGTTGCAGAAAAGATTTGGTATCCCATTTGGGATTTAGGAATAAAACTAGATCATTCTGTTAGAACCCCTACTCAGGTAAGAAATATGGCGACAGAAGACCTTGCTGTGGTGTTGGGTTGGTTAGATGCCAGAACCATTGTGGGAAATAAAGAATTTGAAAAACAGATAAGCACGGCTGTCTTGCAAGACTGGAGAGCATTTGCTGATAGGAGACTGCCTGAGCTTCATGAAATGGTTTTGGAAAGAAAAGAAAAATTTGGCGAACTTGCTCAGTTAATTGAACCAGATTTAAAGGAATCCTATGGTGGCTTAAGGGATATCACTGTTTTAAGAGCTGTTGCTGCTACCTGGAAAGCTGATATTCCTAAAGTTGTTCTTGATCAGGTTCATGAGAAACTTCTTGATATTAGAGATGCTTTACACACCGTTTTAGATAAATCAACAGATAAATTAATTAGACAAGAGCAACCTTTAGTTGCTGAGAAACTAGGTTTGCAAGACGCAGATCAGTTAATAAGACAAGTTTCTTCGCTTTCTAGAATTGTTGCCCACCACAGTGATGTCATCTGGTATCGAGTTAAAAGTGCTGAAAAAAAATCTGGTTTGCTTAAGAAATCAAGATCAGAAAATAGAAGTCCGTTAGCAGATGGAGTAGTGCTTCAAGATGATTATGTAGTTTTGGCTCGAGATGCAAAAACTACTGAAGATACAAGTTTGGGCATGCGCTTAGCAGCAGCTGCTGCTCAATCAGGATATTTAATTTCACCCCACACATTAGAGCGCTTAGCAAACGAATTGCCAAGCCTTTCAACACCTTGGCCAATTGATGCCAGAGATTCCTTTGTGTCATTACTGGGATCAGGAAGGCAATTAATTCCTATTTGGGAATCAATTGATTTTGCTGGATTAATTAGTAATTGGATTCCCCTTTGGGATCGAGTAAGAGGTTGTCTCCAATCAAGTCAAGTTCACTCATTCACAGTTGACAGACATTTGCTAGAGACAGCAATTCATGCCAACAAATTCACTCGTGATGTGGCTAGACCCGATTTGTTACTTGTTGGTTCACTTTTTCATGACATCGGTAAAGGTGGATTGAAAGATCACTCAGATGAGGGTGCAGAGATTATTAGAGACTTAGCGCCAAAAATGGGCTTTGAAAAACAGGATTGTCTTATTTTAGAAAGACTCGTACAACATCATTTGTTACTACCAGAAACGGCTACTACAAGGGACTTAGAAGATCCACTAACGATCAAGTCAGTTGTTGACAAAGTACAAACTGAAGATTTTCTTGAACTTCTTCACGCCTTAACTATTGCTGATGCCTTGGCAACAGGACCAATTGCAAGTAGTGATTGGCGACAAAGTTTGATTGGCGAATTAGTTGCCAAAGTTGGCAAAGAACTTCGAGGTGAAAGATTTGAAAAAGATCCCCATTTAAGCACAGAAAAGCAAGAACTTGCTAAAAGAAGTGAAGATGTAATAGTCGAAGCAAGTGAAATCGATCAAGGATTATCACTAACAATTGTGGTAGATGACCGAACTGGATTATTAGGTCTAATAGCTGGGGTTTTATCCGTACACAGATTATTAGTTCGAAGTGCAAGAACTGAAACCATAAATAAACGAGCTGTTACAACCTGGAAAGTGACACCAGAATTTGGTGATGCACCAGATTTAAGTCAATTACAAGAATCATTACGTCTTGTACTTAATGGTCAATTTGATGTTTTTGAGAAACTAACTCTTCGTGCACAATATTTGCCTCAACCAGTAAGTGTTACTCCTTCCAAAATTTTGGAGTTACAAGATGTAAGCAATAGCGCAACGGTGATCGAAGTGAGAGCACATGATGCTCCAGGGTTTTTATCTAAAATTGCTCATGTAATAAGTGAAAATGGTGTCGATATTCAAGCCGCCATAGTGGAGACTTTAGGTTCTGAAGTGGTAGATGTGTTTTATGTTAAAGAGCCAACCGGTGAAATCTTGAGTAATCAGCGCTGTCAGCAATTAGTTCAAGCACTTGACTACGCTTGCAATCATGTTTCAGCAACTATCTGATCGCCTGAATAACACCTTCAAATCCCTTCGTACTAAAGGTCGTTTATCTGAGACAGATATCAATGACACCGTTAAGGAAATAAGAACAGCACTTCTTGATGCCGACGTTGCCTTAACCGTTGCTAATAGTTTTAGCGAAAAAATTAAAGAAAAAGCACTAGGTGTTGAAGTATCACAATCTTTGAATCCAGCACAGCAAGTCGTGAAGATTGTTCACCAAGAATTAGTAAATATCCTTGGGGGAGACGCTCGAAGATTAACTTTTGCTAAGCACCCTCCAACGGTGATTATGTTGCTGGGTTTGCAGGGTGCTGGAAAAACTACTCTGGCTGGAAAATTAGCCAAATACTTAGCTCGAGATGGCCATACTCCTTTACTGGTTGCAGCAGATTTACAAAGACCAAATGCAGTTGATCAATTAAAAATTGTTGCTTCCCAAGCTGGTGTTCAAGTCTTTGCGCCAGAGCCAGGAAATGGAGTGGGAGATCCCGTCAAAGTTAGTAAAGAGGCAATGAAGATAGCGAAAAAAAATCTTCATGACATGGTAATTATTGATACAGCGGGACGACTTGCCATTGATGACGAATTAACCAAACAAGCTCAACAGATTAGAAAAGCAGTAAATCCGCAAGAAACATTGTTGGTAATTGATTCCATGATTGGTCAAGACTCGGTTGTAACTGCTCAAAACTTCTTAGAAAAAGTTGGTTTTGATGGAATTGTTTTAACCAAATTGGATGGTGATGCCAGAGGTGGTGCAGCACTTTCTTTAAGAGAAGTCACTGGCAAACCAGTGATGTTTGCTTCTAATGGCGAAAAGCTTGATGATTTTGATATTTTCTACCCAGAAAGACTTGCTAATCGCTTATTGGATATGGGCGATGTTTTAACACTTATTGAACAAGCTGAAAGAGTTTTTGATCAAGGGCAAAAAGATCGATTTGAAGCAAAGCTTGCCAGTGGTGAGTCCTTTACCCTTGATGATTTTCTGGTGCAATTGCAATCCATTAAAAAAATGGGTTCCATGTCAAAGATGTTAGGCATGCTGCCAGGAATGCAGCAAGCAAAAAAACAGATTGAAAACTTTGATGACAAAGAAGTAACCAGAATTGAAGCAATCATTCAATCAATGAAACCTGATGAGAGACAAAACCCTAAATCAATAGATGCTGCACGAAAGATTAAGATTGCCCAAGGTGCAGGTTGTGAAGTAAAAGATGTGAATTCTTTAATTAATAGATTCTTGGAAGCTCAAAAGATGATGAAAAGAGCTCAAGTAGGTGGCTCTTTACCTGGTATGGGTGGTCCAACATTTGTGAAGCAAAAGCCAAAGCAAAAACCCGGTAAAGGGGCCAAGCGAAGTGGTAATCCTGCTAAAAGAGCCCTGCAAGAACAAGGAATTAAATTGCCAGAAGAAGATGAAATGGGTTCTGGATTTAAGTTATGATTTTTGCATACTAAATTTATTTAGCCTTACCAAAATTGTTGCAAAGGCAATACTTATCATTAACATTACTAATAAAGCGCTAAATTCAGTTCTACTAATTTCACCTTTTGCATAAACAATACTTCCCAAAACAAAGCTAAATTCTCCCATTTGACTTAGACCAATACTTAGTTGTAAAGGCCTAGCTTTAATCTTAGATAATTTAGCCAATAAATATATAGGTAGTGTTTTGAATCCAAGTAGTAAAATTACTAGTATCAATAGGAAAGGTAGCGCCTCAATAAATTGATTTGGAATGATTAATGTTCCAATTACAACAAAGAAAAGTACTGCAAAAATGTCCCTAAAAGGAAGTAGTAATCTTCGTAATTCCTCTGTATCTTCAGTTCTATTTATTGCGACACCTGAAACGAATGCAGCCAATGCTATTGGGATATTAAACGCAATTGATCCGAGTCCTGCAAGCGCAAGTCCAGAACCAAAGGAAAAAATCAAAAATAAATCTTTATCCTGTTTTATATATGTCAGTATGTAATGAATCACTTTTCCATAAACTAGAGCGATTGCTATATATATCCCTAAATTAGCTATAGATAAAATCGGATTACTAGATTTGTCTGTATAAATTGCAATAATTATACCAGCTATAAGTAGCCCAAAGATATCTTGAACTATGCTCCAAACCAATAAAGACTCTTCAGTTTCTTTGTTTGTAGTTCTTTTTTTACTTCTTGTAATATTTACAATAACAACGCTTGATGAAAGTGCTACAGAAATTGCTATCAGCATAGAGCCAGCAAATGAGATGTCTGTTAATTGATAAACAATTATTGATCCTGCTAAACCAACTAGTACTTGTAACGGGGCAGCCCAAGTGATTTGCCGTTGCTTTTTTGAAATTTTTTTAAATTCGATTTCAATTCCAACTTCGAATAGGAGTATGGCCACACCAATATCAGCTAATAAAGATAGTTGTTCACTACTTGTTACGTAACCCGGAGTGAAGGGTGAAACGATCAGACCTGCAAATAGGTAACCAATTATGGCTGGTAGTCCAACACGTCTAGAAATTACGCCCATCAAAACAGCTAAGAGTAGAACAAGGGCTAAGTCGAAAATTAGGGGAGCATTGTTTACCATGCTGAGCAACTTATCATCAACAAGTCAATGTTTCCTTTTTTAATTTAAACGATTGATTAAAGATACTTGGTGGCTGCAGACTCTTAATCCAACAAAATTGCTATTCGTTCGCCTCGCATGATGGCGTTAACTTCCAGATTTGCACCCAGAGATTCCACATATTTTCTTAAAGTGCTCAGTTGGATGTCTGGGCCATTTTCGATAGCCGAGACTCTCCTTTGGGAAATATCCATGATTTCAGCTAATTCTGCTTGCGTTAGTCGCAATCGAAGCCTTAAATTCTCTAAATCTAGGTCCATTTACCCAGTATATAGAATATATATATTCTATGGGGTAGGGGTATTGGGGTGTCTTGGGCTGTCACATGCCAAACTAGGAGTCCCAAGGTTTAAAAACCCCTTAGACAGAAAAGAATAATTCGTGGCCGTAAAAATCAAGTTAAAACGTTTAGGCAAGATCCACCAACCGATGTATCGCGTTGTTGTGGCTGATTCTCGTACCGCACGAAATGGTCGCGCCATTGAAGAAATTGGAATTTACCAACCAAAAGAGGATCCATCAATTATCAGAATTGATGCAGACAGAGTTGCTTACTGGTTAGGAGTAGGGGCACAAGCGACAGAACCAGTTGTGGCCTTACTAAAACTAACAGGTGATTGGCAAAAATTTAAAGGTGAGAAAGATACCACCAGCAAAGTTAAAGTTGCTCCACCAAAAGCAGATCATGCTGCTAAATATGAGAAAGCTTTGAAAGAAAACTTGGCTGAAAGAGAAGAAGAAGAAAAGAATCCAAGACCAAAACCAGTGGTAGTAGCCAAAGTTGAGGAACCAAAAGCTGAAGAAGTAGTTGCTGAGGTAAAAGAAGAAGCAGCACCAGTAGCTGAAGAAGTTAAAGCTGAAGAACCAGTTGCCGAAGTTGTTGAGACTCCAGCAGAAGAAGCACCAGTTGCAGAAGAGGCTAAATCAGAATGATTGAAGATGCTTTAGAACATTTGGTTAAAGGAATTGTTGATCACCCATCCGATGTTTCTGTAGAAGAAAAAACAACTAAGCGTGGTAGAACTTTAGAAGTTACAGTTAATGGAGAAGACTTAGGCCGAGTAATTGGTCGAAATGGTCGCACTGCAACTGCAATTAGAACTGTGGTTAATGCATTACAAGGTGGCCGCAGTACTCGTATTGATTTCGTGGACGTAGACGCGCAATAAAAAGCGCAATCAATATGGACGTTGTTGTTGGACGCTTAGGCCGCCCGCACGGTGTTCATGGCGAAATAAGTGTTAAAGTTCGCACCGATGATCCGGAAAATAGATTTGCCATCGGTGCGAGAATCACTTTAAAAGACACAAATCAAGTGCTAACTGTTGCTGCAACAAGGTGGCATTTATCAAGATTGTTAATAAAATTTGAAGAAATTCAAGACCGAACTCAAGTTGATAAAGTTCGAGGCAAAATACTGATAGTAGAAGTTGATCCATCACAAACACCCACAGGCAATAACGAATTTTATGAATTTCAACTAATTGGTTTAGAAGTTTTCAACCAAAAAAATGAAAAACTTGGTGTAGTAAAAGAAGTATTACCAGGTAGTGCTCAAGCTCTAATTGTGGTGAAAACCCCAGAAAACAAAGAAGTGATGGTTCCTTTCGTTAACCAACTTGTACCCGAAGTAGATATCAAAAACAAACGAATTGTGATGAATCCACCAAGTGGTTTATTTGATGAAGAAAACGCTGAAGATGCGCGTTGATTTAATAACAATTTTTCCTGAATATTTTGCCCCCTTAAAACTTTCTCTATTCGGTAAAGCCCAAGAAGCAGGTTTATTTGAGATAGAAATTCACGACTTAAGAACCTTTACTCTTGATAAACACAAAACAGTTGATGATGCACCTTATGGTGGAGGACCAGGCATGGTGATGTCACCAGTTGTGTGGGGAGAAGCAATTGATTCAGTTTTAAGCCGGGCAAAAATAAAACCAGTACTAGTAGTTCCAACGCCCTCAGGCAAAGTTTTTAATCAAGAAATGGCAATTAAATTAGCTTCCTTTGATCACCTTGTTTTTATTAATGGACGCTATGAAGGAATAGATTCCAGGGTTGTTGAGCATTATCAAAATAGTGGTGAATTTAGTGAAGTATTTGAAATCAGTATTGGTGATTATGTGCTCGCGGGCGGGGAAGTTGCATCTTTAGTTATTTTGGAGGCGACTTCAAGACTGATTAATGGCGTCTTAGGTAACGAAGATTCTGTGAGGGATGATTCATTTGCCCCAGGTTCTATGCAAAACCTCTTAGAGGGCCCGATTTACACCAGACCAGCCTCGTGGCGAGGACTAGATGTTCCTGAAGCACTAATTAGTGGGGATCACGCCAAGATCGCCCAATGGCGAAAAGATGAGGCGATTAAGCGCACGAGGAAGTTTCGACCCGACCTCAAGGCCTAGTAACTGGTGTTGGCAGAATAGGTGCTTCACGGATTTAGATGAGCTCAATATTTCGCCACAGGGGAATATAAGGGCTATATAAGTAGTAATGATCCGGCTTTAACCGAACAAAGACTGAACGACCTGTGAGCGTTGCAGATCAGAAGAGTAATTATGAACCGTTTAGATGCATTAAATAAAGTAAGTCTTAAAAAAGGTGTCCCGTCATTTAGAACTGGTGACACAGTCAAAGTACATGTGAAAGTTATTGAAGGTACACGTTCACGTATCCAGTTATTCCAAGGCATTGTTATTCGTAAACAAGGTGCAGGAATTTCAGAATCATTCACAGTGAGAAAAGTTTCTTTTGGAACAGGTGTGGAAAGAACATTTCCCATACACACTCCAACTATTGAAAAAATTGAAGTTGTTTCACGCGGTGATGTTCGTCGTGGCAAGTTGTACTTCCTACGCGATCTTCGCGGTAAAGCATCCAAGATTAAAGAACTTCGTGGCGATTTAGCTGCAGCTGTTGTGACTGATGAAGATATTGAAGTCGCAGTTGATGAAGCAGTTGAAGTCAAGAATGACGAAGTTATTGAAGAAGTTAAAGCAGAAGCACCTGTAGCAAAAGAGGAAGTTGCTGCTGAAACTCCTGTTGCAGAACCAGTTGCAGAAGTTGCTGAAACACCAGCTGCTGATGCACCTGCTGACAAACAAAACTAATTAAATTGCGCGCCCTTTGGGCAGCAGTTCGCGAACTGCTGATCGTTGTGGGAATTGCTTTAATTCTTTCATCCATTGTGCGCGCATTATTTTTTCAAGCATTTTATGTTCCAAGTGCTTCAATGGAAGACACACTGTTATTAGAAGATCGAATAATTGCTACCAAAATTACTAAGCCATTTACTGAAATTCAACGTGGTCAGATTGTGGTCTTTAAAGATCCAGGTGATTGGTTACCAGAATATGAATCAGATCGGAATGCATTTCTACATTTTTTGAGTGTAGTGGGATTACTTCCATCTGATGCAGGAGATGATTTAGTAAAAAGAGTAATTGGAATACAGGGTGACACAATTAAGTGTTGTTCTGAAAATGGCAAAATTATTATTAATGGACAAGAACTACTTGATGAAGAATTTATAAAACCAGGAGTTCAATCAATTCAAATTGAATTTGAAATAACTGTTCCTAAAAACAGAATTTTTGTGATGGGGGATAACAGACCCGATAGCAGAGATTCCAGATTTCATTTAGAAACCGCTTATGGCACAGTTCCGGTAAAAAATGTGGTGGGACCAGTTCAATTAAGAATTTGGCCATTTAATAGATTTGCAACTTTAGGTATTCCTGATGCGTTTAAAGCAATTCCTGATGCCCAGAACTAAAAAGAATCGACCCACATTAGATTTCGAAAACAATCTATTTTCTCGTGGCGCAAAACTAATTGCTGGCATGGATGAAGTTGGAAGAGGTTGTCTAGCAGGACCAGTAAGTGTGGGAGTAGCTGTAATAAACATTGATTGCGTTCATCCGCCAGATAATTTAGCTGATTCAAAACTTTTAACTCGCGAACAAAGAGAAGAATTATTACCCTTAGTTAAAACTTGGGTAAAAGATTTTGCAGTGGGTCATGCCTCAAACGATGAAATAGATGAAATAGGCCTCACCAGGGCATTGAGAAGAGCTGGAAGGCGTGCTTTAGCACAATTAACGACTAACCCTGACTTCTTAATTATAGATGGTAAACACAACTGGTTGATGCCCGAAAAAGAAACCCAAAATATGTTTGAACAAGAATTTGATGATGGACCACTCAGTGTTAATTTAAAGATAATTACCCAAGTAAAAGCAGATTTAA
>Ga0169931_10000708_pt1 | contig 55430 bp, 48 predicted proteins | sample Kivu_15m_20L_FD_129675 | JGI IMG/M metagenome (GOLD analysis project Ga0169931, IMG submission 129675) | Freshwater microbial communities from Lake Kivu, Western Province, Rwanda to study Microbial Dark Matter (Phase II) - Kivu_15m_20L... | ecosystem: Environmental > Aquatic > Freshwater > Lake...
CTCTGGCGTGCTGGCGGCTCTGTGCGATGATCTCAATACGCCTCTGGCGCTTGCAGAACTCTCCGAGCTGGCCGGTGAGGCGAACAGGGCCGCATCGCCCGCCTGGCCGCGCCTGAAGGGTCAGATGCTGGCCGCCGGGCGGCTCCTTGGTCTTCTGCAGAATGATCCGGAGGACTGGGCGCGCGGGGACAGGGCGGATGCAGAGCGCATTGACGCCCTGGTGGCGCAGCGTATCGAGGCCCGCAAAGCGAAGAACTTCGCTGAGGCCGACCGCATCAGGGCGGATCTTGGGTCTGAGGGAATAGAAATCATGGATGGCCCCCACGGTTCGACATGGCGACGCTTACAGGGTTAAGGGCGGCAGGGTTAAGGGCGGCAGGGTTAATGGCGGCAGGGTTAAGGGTGTCAGGGTTAGGGGCGGCATCATGACGGGCGGACCTGAACCCCATACGGGCTATACGGATGATCCCGGATCAAGCGCGGCGACAACCTCAGAGGTTCTGATACGCGCCGTGCGCGGAGAGGGCGATCGGGTCACCGTAAGGCAGATTGTAGATGCGCTTGATGCGCGCTCCTTCGGCCTTGCGGTTCTTCTGTTCTCGCTTCCCTCCGTCGTGCCCATGCCGCCGGGCATTCCGACAGTCGTCGGGGTTATTCTCCTGATTGTATCTGCTCAGATGGTGTTCGGAAGGGAGGATCTCTGGCTGCCTCCCATTCTGGCTGACCGCAGCCTGCCGCGGCAGGCGCTGGTGGGCGTATTCGAGGGGCTGGCGCCGCGCCTGGCCTGGTTTGAGAGACTTATGAAGCCCCGGCTGCTGTTCATGACCGGGCGGACAGGGACCATGCTGATCGGCCTTGTCGTCCTGATCATGGCGGTTGTGCTGATCCTGCCCCTGCCGCCGGGCGGCAATTTTCCTCCTGCGCTGGCCTGCGCTGTGCTGGGCATGGGGCTGGTCCAGCGTGATGGCGTGATCGTTCTGGCGGGCCTCGTCGGTTCTGTGCTGGCCCTGGCGGCGGCGTCCTATGTGACGCTGGTCTTCATTCAGTCCCTGCCGGGGTTTATGAACTGGATGGGCGCCACGCTTGGCCTCTCGCCCTGAGCGAGCCGGCGGCTGTTGGCCGCCTCTCTTTTGCGCGGCCTCGGGGTTCTGAGACGGCTAAGTGCGAACGGGCGGTTGGTTTGACGGCGTCGCCGGGCGTATTATGCTGTCTGCCGGATCGCCGAGAGGTCATGCGATGAACCGATGTGCTGTCGTCCTCCTTGCGCTCTGTCTGGCCGGGGCCTGTGCATCCGCCCCCGAACAGGGCGGCCCACGTCCCCCCCAGGGGCTGGGGCCGGCCGGAACGGATTTTGGTCGCTGGGACATCGACGCCGAGGGCGCCGTTGATCAGGCGTTCCGGATCTTCATTACGCGCCGGTGGAATGGCGGCCAGGAAGCCGAGGCGCGCAGGATACTTGAAGCGGACGGGTTTACCTGCCGCGATGGCAACCGCCCGGATGCACAGCCTGTGCCCAGCCTTGCGTGCGAGCGTGTCTATTCGCTCAATGACAACGTCCACGCCTGGACCGTGCAGTTCCGTCCAAATGAGCCTGAGCCACGTTCGAACTATTCACGCATGCACAGGCGCGACCCGATGCGCAATTACGACAGTCGCGGCAATTAGGTTCAATGAGCTTTGTTCTGGCTCCTCATGAAAGCGCCGCGGAGGGCCTGAAGCGGGTTATCCGCGAGCAGGCTGACAAACTTGCCGCCGAATGCAGCGAGGCGCAGGAGCACCCCTCCGCCTTCGCTCATAAGGCAAGGGTCCGGTGCAAACGCATCCGCGCCACCCTGCGCCTTGCGCGTCCGCTTATGAGAGACAGGGCGTTTGTCCGTGAGAACCGCTGGTGGCGCGATCTGGCGCGGCTGCTGTCCGGCGTGCGCGACGCCAGCGCGCGCCTGGAGGCGCTCGAAACACTGCGTCCCTTTCTGGCGGCGCGCATCGGAACAGAGGCTGCGCGGCGGCTGGAGGAGCGTCTGCGCGCTGAACGCAGCGAGACGGATACGGCAGGCGCCATCAGCGCATTCATCGGTCGTCTGGAGGCGCGGGGAGGCGATCTCATTCCTGATCTTGAGCCCGCCGGCCGGGACAAACTGGTGACGGCGCTGGCGGAGACCTACCGTATCGCCCGCAGGGCGATGAAAGTCGCCCTGGAGACAGATGACGCTGACAGCCTCCACGAATGGCGCAAGCAGGCGAAGTATCACGCGCTGCAGGTCCGGCTGATGCGTCAGCAGTTTCCCGATGCGCTCGACCGGCGCGTCGCGGGCGTCCGCGACCTCGCCGAGTTACTCGGAGAGGTTCAGGATATCGAAATCCTGAGCGAGGCCGCGCACGGCTGGAAACAACGCCCGGCCGGCTTCTACGAGGTGCTGAAGACGCGTCGGGCGGCGCTGGTCACCGGGGCGCGTGCATCGGGGGCGGCGCTCTTTGCAGACAAGCCGCGCGCCTGGTGCAAGGGCCTGCGACCGCCCGTGCTGGCCGGGCAGGACTAGCCTCAGGCATGAGGCGCATCGTCAGCCTCTGCGCTCTGCTGCTGTCGGCCTGCATTGTCAGGCTCGAGGAGGATGATGTCTTCCGACCGGTGGCCTTTGACGCCGCGCTGGCCCTTAAGAGCGGCGAGCGGATGATCGCCGAGCGGGCCTTTCTCTCAGAAGCCGGATGGATCGCAGCCTGGCATGCGCGCGCCGCAGCTGATGACCTGCCGGCAAGCCCTGCGCCTTTCATTCCCGCCGCCGTTGAACATGCGCGCCTGTCGCCTGCTGATAGCGGCCTCGCCTGGACCAGCGTTTCACGCCTCCAGACTGCGAACAGCACGGCGGACGACAGGCTTATTGTGCGATGCGGCGGCAATACATCCACCCGTCAGCGCAGCGGCTATCGCTATACGCTCCCGGCGCTGGCCTACGGAGACGTTCTGCTCTTCGACTATCCGGGCTATGGCGAGAGCAGGGGCAAGGCGGATGCTGCAGGCTTCAGAGCCATGCTGGCGGATCTGGCTGACCTCGTCCGCGAGCAGGCCGATGGCCGGCAGCTGGTTTTGTGGGGGCATTCCCTGGGCGGGCTGGTGTGCGCCGAACTTAGCCGCGTTCTGCCCGAAACAGACGCCGTTATCCTTGAGACGTCCGCCCCGAACGCGCGAGAGACGGCGCAGGCGTGGACGCCCTGGTATGCAGCCCCCTTTGTCAGGATCGTCATTCCCAGGAGCCTTGCTGACTTTGATGCGGCCGGCGCGCTCGGCGAATTTGGCGGTCCTGTCCTCGTGATGGGCGCAGCAAGGGATACAGTCCTCCCCGTTAGCCTGTCGCGTTCGCTTCATGGGGCCCTGAGAGACAGGGGACGGGATGTGACCTATATTGAGTTCGCAGGCGGCGGTCATACGGACCTGATGCAGCAGGCCGACTTCGCCCCGGCGCTGGCGAACTTTTTCGCACGGCTTGGCCGCGCCGACTGAAGGCTTGATATTGGACCGGATCGGGACGACTTACACGGGTATGTTCGGCGATCTTTATCATACACGCGTCCTTGAGCTCGCCGCCGACATTCCCCATGTCGGCCGGCTGGACGATCCGCACGGCTCCTGCCTGAAAGTGTCCCGTATCTGCGGATCCAGCGTCCATGTCGACGTGCGCCTGGACGGCGCAGGACGGATCACCGCGATCGCCTTTGACCCGAAAGCCTGCGCGCTCGGACAGGCGGCGACCTCCATACTGGCGCGCCGGGCCCCGGGCCGGTCGATCGAAGAGATCAGGGCGGCCCGCGAGGCGCTCTTCGCCATGCTCAAGGACGGCGCGGAGCCGCCCTCAGGCGACTTCTGGGAGCTGCGTCATCTGGCGGCGGTACGCGATTATCCGCCCCGCCACGTCTCAACGCTGCTTGCCTTCGATGCGCTGCTTGAGGCCATGACGATGGCGCTGGAGCGCACCGGGGTCGCGCCTCAGGCCCAGACACCTGAGGCCCAGACACCTGAGGCGCAGACATGAGCCACGTCGGGAGGCTGAACCCGCGATGGCGCCTCAGGTCGCCGGCGTGATCGTGATGGGCGCCTCGGGGTCCTCGGGCACATCAATGATCAGCTTTTCCTCAGCCGTCCTTATCTCTCCGCTCGCCTCCTCAACCCAGGACCGGCTGACCCTGAGAACGACGCGGCTGGCTGCTTCCTCAACGACCTCCCAGGCATTGAAGTCGCCGATCATGTAAACGCGCGTCCAGCCCTCCGGCTGCGTGTAGACAGAGAGGTACGTGAAAAGACCATTGATCGCCGGATCGCCGCCAGCGGTGGAGAAGAGCTTGATGTCGGCATCCTTAATCAGCCGGACATCCGTGACCCATGCTTCGGGCATAGGCGCCTCTTCGGCGGTGACAGTGCGTGCCGGGCCGGCCGGCTGTGCGGGGCCGGCTGCAGCGGCGGGGCGGCTATTGGCCGGCTCAGGCGGTGTCCCCGCGTCAGGCTGACAGGCGGCCAGCGCAAGCGCTGAAGCAATGAGGGTGAGAGGCAGGCTGTGTCTCATAATCATGATCCCCTTGAACAGTCTGCCCCTGATCATTCTTCCCCGGGGCGCCCCAGGGCGTCCGCCATCCTGGCGGACGGATCCGTCCCCGTTACAGTCTGCCACAGGCCCCGGCTGGTCCGTTACCGGAATTTGATCCCTGCAGGCTTCATGTTTATAAGCAATCATTATGTCAGAGACTTATGACTACAAGCCCGTCATCGGGGTCGTCCTGAAAGCCTACAAGGCGACGCTCTCACCGGTGTTTATGGCCCTGGGGGCGCGCTGCCGGCATGAGCCGTCATGTTCAGAATACTGCGCTCTGTGCATCAGCCGGCATGGCCTGTGGGCCGGCGTCTGGATGGGGATGGCCCGCGTCCTGCGCTGCCGGCCTGGCGGCTCGCATGGCTGGGACCCGGCGCCCCCTCTGAGCCAGGCCCGGGCGCGCTGGTTCACGCCCTGGCGCTATGGCGTCTGGCGCCTCAACCGGCCCGGTCCGGCGCCTCCCTGAAGCCGCCTCTGGTCCGGGCGCAAATGATTGCCCCGCAGCGGGTTCAAAGACCGCTCGAAGTGCTCTATGCGTCCGCCCGAACAGGAAAGTCAAAAGCATGATCACCGTCTCTTTCCCGGATGGCTCGCAGCGCCAGTACCCCGAGGGCTCCACGCCCCTCGCGATCGCGCAGACCATCTCGAAGTCGCTCGCCCGGCGTTCTGTCATCGCCCGCGTCGACGGACGGCTGTGGGATATCAACCGCCCGCTTGAGGGCGATACAAGCCTTGAGCTTCTGGATATCAGCGCCAAAGACAGCCTTGAGCTCATCCGTCATGACGCCGCGCACGTGCTGGCGCAAGCCGTCCAGGAACTCTTTCCCGGCACGCAGGTGACGATCGGTCCGACGGTTGAGGACGGATTTTACTATGACTTCGCAAGACAGGAGCCGTTTTCAACGGATGATTTTGCGCAGATCGAAGCGCGCATGAAAGACATCATCGATCGTGATCTTCCGATCGAACGACAGGTCTGGTCAAAGGCTGACGCCATCGCTCACTTCAGGTCTATCGGCGAGGTCTACAAGGCCGAGATCATTGACGATATCATTCCTCCCGGCGAAGCGATTACGCTTTACTCTCATGGGGGCCAGTGGAGCGATCTCTGCCGGGGTCCGCACCTGCCTTCAACCGGGCGTCTGCCAAAAGCGTTCAAGCTCATGAAGCTCGCCGGCGCGTACTGGCGCGGTGATCACCGCAATGAGATGCTGCAGCGGGTGTATGGCACGGCCTGGGCCAGCGAGAGCGATCTGGCGGCTCACCTGATGCGCCTTGAGGAAGCCGAGAAGCGCGACCATCGCAGGCTCGGACGTGAACTTGATCTCTTCCATATGCAGGAAGAGGGCAAGGGCATGGTGTTCTGGCACCCGCGGGGCCTGACGCTGTGGCGGGTGGTTGAGAGCTATGTTCGCCGTCGCCTCGAGGCGGCAGACTATATCGAGGTTCGTACGCCCCAGGTCCTCGACCGCAAGTTCTGGGAACAGTCGGGTCACTGGGAGAAGTATCGCGACAACATGTTTGTCGCCGAGACAGCTGAGGAGGAAACGCTCTCACTCAAGCCTATGAACTGCCCCGGACACGTCCAGATCTTCAAGCAGGGCCAGAAATCCTACCGCGATCTGCCCATGCGCATGGCGGAATTCGGGGCCTGCCATCGCTACGAGCCGTCCGGGGCTCTGCATGGCCTTATGCGTGTTCGCGCCTTTACCCAAGATGACGCCCATATCTTCTGCCGCGAAGATCAGATCGAAGTCGAGACGGCGCGCTTTATCACCCTGGCGCGGTCGATTCACGAGGATTTCGGGCTGACGACGGATCATATCAACCTCGCCACCCGACCGGAGGTGCGGGCCGGTTCAGATGAGTTCTGGGACAAAGCTGAGCAGCAGATGCTGTCGGCCGCGCGGGCAGCCGGCGTCGAGCCCGTCATCGCCGCCGGGGATGGCGCCTTCTATGCGCCCAAGCTCGACTTTGTCATCAAGGACGCCATCGGCCGTGAATGGACGATCGGGACAATACAGCTTGACTACGTCCTGCCTGACCGGCTTGACGCCGAGTATGTCGGCGAGGACGGCGCAAAACACCGGCCCGTCATGCTTCATCGCGCTATTCTTGGCTCGCTGGAGAGATTTATCGGCGTCCTGATTGAGCACTATGCGGGGGCCTTCCCGATGTGGCTGGCCCCGGTTCAGGTCGTTGTCGCCTCCATCTCCGAGGGCGCCAACGCCTACGCCGTTGAAGCCGCCGAGGCGCTGAACCGGGCGGGCCTCAGGGTGATAACCGACCTCCGTGGGGAAAAGATCAACTACAAGATCCGCGAGCACTCGCTGCAGAAGATCCCCGTCATCGCTGTCGTTGGCGCTAAGGAAGCCGAGCAGCGTCGGCTGGCGCTGCGGCGGTTCGGATCGCAGGCGAGCGAGGTTGTCCTGCTTGAGGACGCTGCACGCGCCCTCGCCGAAGAGGCGCTTGCGCCGGATATCCGGCGATCCAGGACGGCGGGATGAGGCTGCTCCCGTGTCCGGCGGATGGAGCGGCTCATGCCTGAAGCGCGCCTGATCCGTTCGCAGGCGCGCGTTCTTGCTCTGCGTCTCAGACTCCAGCTGAGCGATCTCAGCCAGATACAGGCCTGGGCGGCCAGGGCGTTTGCCGGCGCGGACACGCTTGCAGAGCTGAATGATCTGCGTCTTGCAACGCGCGCAGGCCAGCGCATCACCCAGCGCCTTCTGGAAGACCTCGGCGGGCCGCCCACATCGGCTGATCTGGCCGGGGCGCTGGGCGAGGTAAGGCCCGAGGCGATGGGGGGCGAGGATCTGCAGCGACTGTGCGAGCGGCTGGATCCTTATCTTGCTCAGTGCGAGCGCAGCGGCGACCTGCCGCCTGAGCTGCGCGCCCTGACGGGCGTGGGCCAGGCCTTTCCCGAGGCGCGTTCAGAGGGGCCAGAGGCGCTTCATGCGCTGGAACAGCGGGTGCGCGATGCGCTGCGGGCGGTCGGCGATTACAACGCCGGCCTCAACCAGACGGCTGATCCTCCTGGCGGCGAGATCGCCAGCCCGACGGTCGCCGCCATTGTTGTCAGCTATCATACCGGTGATGTGCTGTTCGACTGTCTTGGCGCCCTCGAGGCCGATGAGGACATCGATGAGATTGTCCTGGTTGATAACGGCAACCCGCCTGAGGCCGTGAGCCGGCTCAGTGAGCTGGCCGCTTCATCCGGCAAGCTCCGCATGACAGGAGGCGGCGTGAACCGCGGATTTGCAGCAGGCGTCAATCTCGGCGCGGCGGCATCCACTGCGGAGCGCTTTCTGATACTCAATCCGGACGCCATCCTGGCGCCGGGCTCGGTGTCCGCCCTTGAGGCGGCGATCATGTACGCGGCTGAGCCCGCCATCGCCGGAGGTCGTATTCTTGGCGCTGATGGCCGCGAACAGCGCGGCGCGCGCCGCCGCAGGCTCACCCTGAGCTCGGCTGTTGCAACCTTCCTCGGCGCCGTCTGGGCGGGTCCCTTCCGTTCCGCGTCCGCCGGGCTTAACCGCAACGAAGAGCCGCAGCCGGCCGGCCCGGCGCCGATGGAGGCGGTCTCCGGCGCTCTGATGTACATGACCCGAAGGGGCTTCGAGCGTCTCGGCGGCTTTGACGAGGGCTACTTTATGCACGTGGAGGATCTTGACCTGTGCCGACGCGCCGAGGCCGAAGGCGGGTCGGTCATCTACACGCCCTTCGCCTCCGCCCTGCATCATGGCGCCACCAGCCGGGCTCCGGCCAGAGTTGTCGCCGCCTACAAGGCTGCAGGTCTGAACAGGTACTTCCAGAAATTCGCCGCAAGCCCGTCCGAGCGCGCCTTAATGGGCATGCTGGCGCCTCTGATCCGCTGCCTCGTTCTGATGCGCGCCGGTGGACGCGGTCCGTGATCACTCCGATCTGATATAGATCGGATTACCGATCATCAGGAGCCGTCCATCGGCTGTGCGCACATTCATGCGTATCCAGCCTGAGCTCGCCCCGTCCGCAAGACTGAGACGGAAGACTGCGCCGGACGCCGAAGCGGACGACAGGGCTGATACGCTGAGGCCGTCTGACCGGGGCTCGAGCCGGATATCGCCGGGAAAGCCTGTAAGCGTCACCTCAAGACGGGCCTCATCCCCTGTCTGAAGCAGCAGATCATCACCCATGACTGCGGAGCGGGGACCGGCCCGCGCTGTCATGTCGAGCCGCGCCTCCGGCAGGCCGGCGACATCAATGGTCACGCGCCCAGCTTTGACGCCGTCAACCACATCGCGCACCGACAGGGTGGGGGTGAACACCAGCGTGGCGGGCTGGCCGATCGGGGACTGGCGAGCTCCGGTAAGATCGCGGGCGTCATGATTATCGCTGCCGCCAATGCCGGTGATGCGATAGCCCTCGCTCAGACGCGTCTCCCAGAAACGGACGCCATGAAGGGGGCTTTCGGGGCCGGCGGTGCGCAGGGTTGAGCCGTTGATGACCTCAATCGCATCGATGCGCGACCAGTCGGTTTCAGTCACGCTCCAGCCGCAGCCCATGCAGACTTCTCCGGAGGGCAGGGAGGGATGATTGACCGAAACAAATGCGTCCCTGGCCGCCGCCTGGTCCAGCAGCTGACTGAGGCCGGGCAGCCGCGGTGAGCCGAGCTGGAAGTCGACGACATCTGTAGCGCCGACCACATTAGCGTGGCCGAAAAACGTCGTCACTTCAGTCCCTGGTATCAGCAGCGTCCGGGGGAAGGCGGGCTGCATCGAGCGTATATCGCTCAGCTGGCTGAGCGTGTTGTGATCCGTGATGGCGACAAAATCGAGCCCCGAGGTCTCCGCTGCCCGGAAGGTATGGACGGACGGGCAGGGCGCGCGCAAGCCGTCCTGATCGCACGCACCGTCGGAATGAGCCGTGTGTGTGTGGAAATCGCCCCGTCGCCAGCCAGGACGCGTGCTGAGGATCACGGGGCCTGCATGCGCTGGTGCTAAAGGAAGGGCGCCGGGCGAGGCCGCCGCCGGCTCAAGCGTGATGCGCGCCTCATAGCTGGCTGTCTCGCCCTCGCGGATGTTGGGTACGCCCAGCACCAGCGCCCACTGGCCGGGCGGAAGCGGGCCGGACGTGTAGGAGGGCGTTGCGTAAGCCTGCGTGATCTCAAACCGGCTCTTGGCGCCGCCGCTCCATCCGCGCTGGCCGTCAGGGTCGCGCAGGCCGATATCAATCACGGTTCGCTCGTCCCGTCCGGTATAGGTAAACTCCACCGTGATCCGGCCAGTTCCGGCCGGCGCCTCAAAAGGAAGCTCGCTATAGGTCTGATGATCGGCCCGGCTGATGGTTCCCCTCAGTATAAGTTCCGAGGTGGCGGGCGGTGTGACAGGCCGGGACGGCGCCATACACGCCGCCGCCGCGAGGGCCAGAAGAGGACAGACAGAGCGCATCGCATGACCCGCATTCAACTCAACCCTGATCCTAGCCGGGTATCATGACAGAACCAACCACCGGACGCGCGCCGCCGATCGACACAGCCCCTCATTCATGCTCAAGAGACTGCATGGCGGTTCGGAACGCACACGGCGAGCGGGGTGGCGGTTTTCTTAATGCCGTCGAGCGGCTCGGCAACGCGCTGCCGGACCCCGTCTTTATTTTTATCGGCATCATCATCTTGCTGGTCGCCCTGTCCGTCATCGGCGCGGCTGCGGGCTGGTCGGCTGTCAATCCGGTGACCGGGGAGACGCTGCGCGTGACCAGTCTTCTGTCAGAAGACAACGTCGAGCGGCTTCTGACCGAGATGCCGCGTACGTATACGGGTTTTGCGCCGCTGGGCTTTGCCCTGACGATTATGCTGGGCGCGAGCGTGGCTGAGCGCAGCGGGCTTCTCACGGCGTTGATGAGAGCCAGTCTTGGCGGTGCGCCGCGGACCATCCTCACCCCTCTGGTGTTTCTTCTTGGCATGCTGGCCACGCACGCCAATGACGCCGCTTACATGGTCTATGTTCCGCTCGCAGGGATTGCCTTTGCAGCCGCCGGTCGCCATCCCGTACTCGGGCTTATCGCCGGATTTTCCGGGGCGGCCGTCGGCCTTGCAGGCAACCTTGCGCCTGGCCAGTACGATGTCCTTCTCCTTGGCATCACACAGACAGGCGCGCGCCTGATTGAACCGGACTGGGAGATGAACCCGCTCGGTAACTGGTATTTTGGCTTCGCGGTCTGCCTTCTCTTCACCGCCGTTGGATGGTGGATTCTCGAGCGCATCATCGCCCCCCGGCTCGGCGACTGGAGCGGCGGGCAGGGAACTGAGGATGCCGGGTCTGTCCGGTTGTCGCAGCGCGAACGACGCGCCCTTATGGGCGCAGGCTTTAGCGCACTGCTGGTAGCTGGCCTGACGACAGGTCTTCTGATGTGGCCCGGATTTACCCCGCTTCTTGATGAGACCGCCAGCGGGGCCCAGCAGACGACGCCTTTCTTCCGTTCAATCGCGGCGCTGCTGTTTCTTCTCTTTCTCGCATGCGGCTGGGTGTATGGGGCGATGACAGGGTCGATAAGGTCTCACCGCGATGTGGTCATGATGATGGTGAAGGGGCTGGAGGTGATCCTGCCCTATCTCGTACTGATCTTTTTTGCGGCTCATTTCGTCGCCATGTTCGGCTGGTCCAATCTCGGCCCGATTACCGCCATCACCGGGGCGGACCAGCTGAGGGCGATGGCGGCTCCCCCAGCCCTGCTCCTGCCGCTGCTGGCGACGCTTTCGGCCTGGCTGGATTTTCTGATTGCATCCGGCTCGGCCAAGTGGGCGGCTATCTCGCCGGTCGCCACGCCGATGCTGATGTTACTGAACGTGTCCCCGGAAATGACCACGGCCGCCTACCGGATCGGCGATACGGTCACAAATCTCATCTCGCCGCTCAACCCTTACGTCGTTCTCACGCTGGTCTTTGCGCAGCGCTGGGCGCCGGAGTTCAGGCTTGGGACGCTGATTGCGATGATGCTGCCGCTGGCGGTAGGGTTCTATCTCGCTGGCATGGCCCTCACCGCCGCCTGGGTCGCCCTGGGCGTCCCTGTGGGTCCTGCAGCGCCTGTCAGCTATGCGTTACCGAGCTGAACGCTGATTCCGACCGTCCCTGGCAGGCGATGCGGGCGGCGCCGTCAGCCCTGTCCTATCCCTCAAATCCGTCGGCAAGAAACGCCTCGGCGATGGCGCAGTGCAGGGCGGCTCCGCGCGCCATGACCGCCTCATCAAGCATCATGCGGTTGGAGTGAAGCGCGCAGCAGCTGCGCCAGTCGCCGCCTTCAGGCGTTGCGCCCAGAAACATCATGGCGCCGGGAACCTTCTCCAGGACATAGGAGAAATCCTCCGCCCCCATCATCGGGTGCGGCATCTCAAACCAGGCCTCAGCGCCGAACGTATCCCGCGTGACGCGCCGGGCCAGAGCCACGGCATGTTCATCGCAAACAGTCACCGGAAAGCCGGGGATGATCCTGAGATCAGCTTCGCACAGGTGCGCCGCGCACACATGTTCGACGACCCGCTTCAGACCATCGCGTGCGATCTGCCGTGAGGCGGCCGAGAAAGACCGGATCGTGCCTTCGATAAATGCGCTTTCGGGAATCACATTGTTTGTGGAACCGGCCCGGATGTGGGCGATGGTCAGCACCGCCGGGTCAAACGCCGGCACCCTTCGCGTCATCATCGCCTGCAGCGCGCTGACCAGCTCGCAGGCCACCGGAACAGGATCGACCGCATCATGGGGCTGGGAGGCGTGGCCGCCCTTGCCCTTGATTGTCAGCTCGATGCGGTCAGCGGCTGCAAGCAGGGGGCCGACGCGACCAGCGAATACGCCCGAGGGTATGTTGGGGGTGATGTGAAGGGCGAAGGCGGCATCCGGCAGGGGGTTGATCAGTCCGTCATCCAGCATGTAGCGCGCCCCGTGCCAGCCCTCCTCGCCTGGCTGGAACATGAACTGTACGGTTCCCGCCAGCCGCTCGCGTCCGGCGCACAGCGCCCGGGCGGCTGCAACCAGCATCGCCACATGCGTGTCATGTCCGCAGGCATGCATCGCGTTGGGGACGTTCGAGGAGAAGGGGAGGCCGGTCTCCTCGGTCATGGGCAGGGCGTCCATGTCGCCACGCAGGAGAACGGTGCGGCCATTGGCGGGGCCCCTTAGCGTCGCCACGAAACCCGTTGTGGAGGGACCTTGGCTGTACTCCAGGGGCAAGCCTTCGAGCGCCTGCCTCGCCTTGGCGGTGGTGAGGGGATTTTGCAGCCCGATTTCCGGTTCGGCGTGGATGGCCCGCCGCAGCGCGATCATATCCGGCAGCAGGGCCTCGGCGGCGGTCGTCCAGTGTTGCATACGCGCAGATGAGACGGATGGCTGTGTCATGAGGCGATCCTTTGAGCTGACCGAGCATCGGCCAAACCAGGCGTGAGAGAAAGCTTTCCAGGTTAAAAATGCTCTGTTTACGGCCGCTTTGCGCCGGCGACGAACGCATTTAGGAGCTGAACCCGGTAGCATCCCGGTAACGGGTTCAGGCGCATAGCCGGGGGAAAGCCCCGGGGAGGCGGTCACCATGACACGTGTTGCGGTCATCATGGGGGGGTGGTCGTCTGAACGGACGGTCTCTCTGTCTTCCGGACAGGGCATGGCCCGCGCCGCCCGGGAGGCCGGCTATGATGTGGTCGAGATCGACGTGACCCGGCGGCTCGCCGACCAGCTCGGCGCCGCCCAGCCGGATGTCGTGCTCAACGCCTTGCACGGACCCTGGGGCGAGGATGGCTGCGTCCAGGGCCTGCTGGAGGTCATGGGCCTGCCCTATACGCATTCGGGCGTTCTCGCCTCGGCGCTCGCCATGGCGAAGGACAAGGCCCGCGCGATCTACGCCGGGCATGGTCTCGATATCGCCGAAGGCGGCATGTATGAGGTCGGGGATCTGGCTCGCGAACACATCATGGAGCCGCCTTACGTCATCAAGCCGCCGGCGGAAGGCTCCTCGTTCGGGGTGATCATTGTACCCAAGGGGGCCAACCGCCCGCCCGCGCAGCTCACAGACGGTTCATGGACCTTCGGACAGCGCGCACTCGTTGAAAAATTCATTCCCGGACGGGAGCTTACCGTAGGCGTCATGGGGGATCGCCCCATGGCTGTTACGGAAATCACGACTTTAAGAGAGTATTACGACTTCGCAGCAAAATATGAGGCTGGAGGGTCGCGCCACGTCCTTCCTGCAGACCTGCCGAATGCGGTCACCGAAGCCGTGCTTGATGCATCGCTTAAGGCCCATCAGGCGCTTGGCTGCCGGGGCGTGTCGCGGTCAGACTTTCGCTACGATGAGACGGCGGGGCGACTGGTGATACTTGAGACCAATACGCAGCCGGGCATGACGCCCACCTCGCTCATTCCTGAGCAGGCAGCGCATATGGGCGTCAGCTACGCCTCGCTCGTTCGCTGGATGATCGAGGATGCCTCATGTCCAAGATGAAACGTCCGCAGATCGCCGGTCCGCGTCCCAGTGAGGCGGGTCATTCCCCACCATTGCGACCTGCGGCCCGCCGGGCCCGCGATATTCCCTATTCTGTCGCCTGGTTCCGCGATCGTATTGCTACCTACGCCCTTGGCACCATTATCTGCGGATCGCTGATGCTCACGATCGCCGCCTGGATGGGCGGCACGCTGGGCGCTTTCGGTCAGCGGATGAACAATGGCTTTAACGTCATCGCCGGATGGGCGGGACTGGATATTGAGGAAGTCAATGTCGCCCCCGGCCTCGAGCCGGCGATTGAAGAACGCGTACGCGAGGCCGCCCAGGTCAGGCCCGGGCATAATATCCTCATGGCTGACCCTTATGTTATCCGTGACAGGATCGAACGGCTCGACATCGGGGCTGTCAGCGTTCAGCGGCTCTGGCCTGACCGTATTGACATACAGGTTGACCGCCGGGAGGCCCTCGCGCTGTGGCAGGAACATGCCAATGGCGGCGCCTGGCGCGTCGTCGACCAGAGCGGTCGCACCTTCGCGGAGGCGGATCTGGAACGCTATGGCAGCCTGCCGCATGTGATCGGGCCCCATGCGGCCGAGGCCGCTGTGGGTCTGCTTGCAGCGATGGAAACGTTCCCGGGGCTCGCGGAGCGCTTTGAGGTCGCCTATCGCGTCAGCGGACGCCGCTGGGACATCAAGTTCGCCGGCCGCGCCGATGTGGTCGTCCTGCCGTCTGACGAGCATCTCTTAAGCGCTCTGGAGTGCATCAATCTTCAGCACGCCGAGACCGGTCTTCTTGATCTTCCGGCTGCGCGCATTGATGCGCGCAATGGCTGCACCCTTGCAATCCAGCCCATCCCTGGTGCGCCATCCCCGGCCGTTCTGTCCGGAGATGCGTGATCGCCATGTCCACGCTCGGCCAGCGCAGACAGGTCCGCGACCGCGCCCACGGGCGCAGCCCGGTCATGGCGGCGCTCGATATCGGCTCATCGAAGGTCGCCTGCCTCATCGCCCGGCGTTCTGACAGCAGCGAGGGCGAGCCGCGTATCGCCGGAGCTGGCGTACAGGCCGTCAGGGGCGTCAACGCCGGCGCCGTCATTGATCTTGACAGTCTTGAGCGCTCCATCCGGCTGGCGGTGGAGCAGGCGGAGCGCGCCGCGGACATTCGTATCAGCGATGTCGTCGTTGGCGTCACGGGTCCGGACCTGCGGTCAGATATCCTGCGCGCCGCGCTGCCGCTCAACGGACGTGAGATAACGGCGCAGCATGTACGTGATGTCCGGCAGGCGGCTCTCGACAGCTTCCGGCCACAGGGACGCGAGATTCTTCACTCTGCGCCCCTCGGCTTCCTCGTCGATGGTGCGGGAGGCGTGAAAGATCCGCGCGGCATGTTCGCCAACACGCTGACCGCGAGCTTCATTGTTGTCTCCGCGCCAACTCCGGGCCTGCGTAACATCGTACAGTGCGTCTCGCGCGCCCACCTGCAGGCCGCCGCCGTCCTCGCTGCGCCTTTCGCCTCCGGTCTGTCCTGTCTGGTTGAGGATGAGGCCGAGCAGGGCGCCATGCTGATTGATTTCGGGGCCGGAGTGACATCGGCGGCGGCATTCTATGATGGCGGTCTTATCCACGTCGAAACCCTGCCACTGGGCGGCTTACGGGCGACCGCGGACCTGGCGCAGGGGCTGGGTACGACGCATGCGGCCGCCGAACGCATGAAGATCCATTACGGCGCCGCCAGCCTGGCTGCAGGCGGCGCCCTGGAAATGGTCGATGCGCCGCGGCTGGGTCAGGATGGCCGGCTGGAGGCGTATCAGCGCTCGCGGGCGGATATTGCGCAGATCCTGCGACCGCGCGTGGAGGAAATTCTCGAGCTGATGGACGGGCGTCTGTCACGGGCTTCCGCCGCTGGCCGGCCTCTTCCCCGGCGGATCGTGATGACCGGCGGCTCAAGCCTGATGCCCAGTATCCGCGAACTCGCGGAGGATGTCTTCCGTGCGCCCGTAAGACTGGCCAAACCCGCCCATGTGAAAGGGCTGGGCGAGACGTTCAGTTCCCCGGCTTTCTCGGCCGCTGCAGGACTGTTACGCTGGGAGCTGATGGGTGGCGCCGACGCCTCCCGCTTCGGGCCTGACCGCCTCGCCGTGGATACGGGAGGCGGTATGATGAAACAGGTGTTCGGCTGGGTTCAGAATAACTTCTGAAGCCTGCGCGCCTTAAGACGTGCTTAGTCAAACACGGCCATCCTACGGAAGGCTGGACCGGGTCTGTGAAGGGCCGTTGAAGGCGGGCCCTTAGCTGCTGACGGGAAGAACGAGGTTGCCATGGCGTTTGAACTGAGGCCCCGGATTGTTGTCATCGGCGTCGGCGGCGCGGGCGGCAACGCCGTCAACAACATGATCGAGGCGAATCTTCAGGGCGTCGAGTTCGTGGTCGCCAATACGGACGCGCAGGCGCTGACCCGCTCCAGGGCGCCTGTTCACATCCGGCTTGGCGTCAGCCGGACCTCGGGCATGGGAGCGGGCGGTAATCCCGATGTCGGGATGGAGGCGGCCAAGGAAAGCGCCGAGGAGATCAAGAAGCTTCTTCAGGGCGCCCATATGTGCTTCATCGCCGCCGGCATGGGCGGAGGCACAGGAACCGGTGCGGCCCCGATCATCGCACGCATCGCCAAAGAGCAGAAGGTTCTGACCGTCGGGGTCGTCACCAAGCCGTTTGACTTCGAGGGCAAGCGGCGCATGCAGGTCGCTGAAAAGGGCATCACCGATCTGCGCGGCGAGGTCGATACGCTGCTGATAATCCCGAACCAGAATCTGTTCCGCATCGCTGACAGCAAGACGACCTTTGCTGAGGCGTTCTCCATGGCTGACAGGGTCCTCTATGCAGGCGTCCGCGGCATTACGGATCTGATGGTGATGCCCGGCCTTATCAATCTGGACTTTGCCGACGTACGCACGGTCATGGCGGGCATGGGCTCCGCCATGATGGGCGAAGGTGAAGGAGAGGGCGAGGACCGCGCCGTCAGGGCGGCTCAGCTGGCTATCAGCAATCCCCTGCTGGATGATGTCAGCATGCGCGGCGCGCGGGGCGTTCTGATCAATATCACCGGCGGCTATGATATGACGCTCTTCGAGGTCGATGCCGCCGCCAATGAAATACGCCGCGAAGTGGATGTTGACGCACATATCATCCTTGGCTCCACCTTCGATGAGACAATGAACGGCCGTATCCGCGTGTCCGTTGTCGCCGCCGGGCTTCTGCCGGTGGATACCGCGCGCACCCTGCAGCCCGTGCGCGCCCTGCAGGCCGGTCTCAATGCGGCGGTCATGCAGGCCCAGATGCCGCCTTCAGCCCCGGCGCCTGCTCCTCTTCCGGCGCCCGCTCCCGCCGAAGCGCAGGCTGTGTCCGAACCGCCGGCGGCCCCCGCAGACTTTGCAGTTGCGCCCCCGCCTGTCGCTGAAACGCGGCCGGCGCCGCTGATCATCCGCCCGCGCGCCGCAACAGAGGTGGCCGCAGAGGCGCCTGTTGAGCCCGAGGACGATGCGTTCGTCAGCCCCGCGCCGCCCCTGGAACCGTCGCCTTCGCCTGTTCAGAAAGATCGCTCGATCAGCGGCCTGTTCGGCTGGAAGACGCGCACCCCGGAGGAAGCTTCTGAGCCTGCGCCTGCGCCTCCTGAAGCGGACGAGGCCCTTGATCAGGAACTGGAAATCCCGGCCTTCCTGCGCCGCTCGGGCAACAGCTAACTCCCGAACAGATCACCCCAGTCCGCCCGGCGCGCCTCCCGGAAGAGGTCCCCGTCGCGGCGGGTCACCAGGCGGTTATCCGCCTCTCCCTGCGGCGTACAGAGCCTGAGACGGATGCGGCCAGACGCGCGTTGCGGGGGGGCAAGTACGCGGGCGGGGCCAGGCCCGGCCGGCTGGCGGGAGACCGCCAGATAGGCAAACGCCTCATCTTCCCACGGCGCCTCGGCGCCCTTGGCCAGGCGATGAATCCGCGAGCGCGCGATGCGAGCCGAGAAATGACACCAGTCGGGTGCATGCACGGGGCAGGCCTGAGCATGCGCACAGGGCGCTGTTATCGATGCGCCGGCCGCCATCAGCTGACGACGCGCCTCGAGGATGCGCCGCCAGCCCCCGCTTGTTCCGGGCTCGACAATAACCAGGAGATCCTGTGTGGCGGACCACAAACGGGCGATGAGGTCTCTGCGCTCACCGGGTTCAAGCTCGTCGAGCACATAGGATGCAGTTACGACATCGGCGGCATAGACGCTGAGATCGCAGTCCCTGATGTCGGCGGGGATCCACCTGATATCCCTGAGCCCGCTTGGCGCCGTCAGGCGTTCTCCCATGGCGCGCATGGGCGCGCTCGCTTCCAGCAGCCGCACGCAGCTGAGGTCAGGCCAGACGGAGAGGGCGGCCCAGAGCGCTGTTCCTGGTCCGGCCCCGACATCGAGGAGTGATCCGGGCGCAAAGTCGGCCAGTCTCAGGGCGGCAGATGCGAGGCTCGTCCGGAGCGCTGCATAGGTGCCGGGCATGCGGGTTGCGACATAGGCCTGTGCGCTGATGTGATCGGCCACATGCAGGGCCCCATCGCGTACCTCGGCGCGATACCGCCCGGAGAGGACGCTGGCGGCTGCGCTCAGGGCTGTGGAGGTGACGCCCTCCAGCTCCTCATCGACGGCGTGACGCAGTAAGGGGGGTAGCTGCATACCTGTCTGCCCGCAGATCGTTCACGCCTTGCCCCAGCTCTGAGGGGCGGGCCTCATCGGCCTCCTCTCCAGAGCCTGATCTTGCCGGCCGCGCCATCAGGCTCTAGCTCATCGGTATGGAGACATCGACCCCCCGCCAGCACACGATTGCATCCGTCGTCTCTGTCGCCGGGCTTGGCGTGCATTCCGGACAGCCCGCCAGCCTTCGCCTGCGTCCGGCGGGGGAAGGTCAGGGGGTATGCTTCGTGCGTACCGATATCAGCGACCCCAGACGAGAGATCCCCGCCCGTTTCAGCGCCGTGACCACCACGGAGCTTGGAACCAATATGACCAATGAGGCGGGCGTATCTGTCGCCACAGTCGAGCATTTTCTGGCGGCCTGCGCCGGCCTGGAAATTGATAATGTCATCGCAGAACTTGACGGACCGGAGCTTCCCATCCTCGACGGGTCCTCGCGACCTTTTGTGGATCTTCTTGAGGCGGCCGGCCGGGTTGAGCAGACGGCGCGCCGCCGGGTTCTCACGATCCGTAAACCCGTGGAGGTCCGGCAGGGCGAAAAATACGCCCGCCTGTCCCCGGCCGCCGGGTTCTCTCTGAAGGTGGCGATTGATTTTCCCGGCTCTGTGATCGGCCGTCAGGAGATCAGTTTCACCATGGCCCCCGGCGCTTTTGCAAGAGAGGTGGCGTGGGCGCGGACCTTCGGCTTTGCGCATCAGGCCCAACAGCTCTACGCGATGGGTAAGGCGCTGGGCGCCTCGCTGGACAACACCATTGTCATTGAGGACGGGGCGGTTCTCAATCCCGGGGGGCTTCAGGCGGAGGATGAGTTCGTTCGCCATAAGCTGCTGGATGTCATCGGCGACCTGTTCCTGGCCGGCGGAGCGATCGAAGGTCTCTACGAGGCCGAGCAGCCCGGTCATGCTCTGAACAACCAGCTCTTGAGGGCGCTGGCGTCAGATGCGGACGCCTTCATGTGGCGCTGAGCATAGCCGGCCAGGTTTAGACCTTCACGTTTGTCAAGAAAGTTGGCCGGACGCTGTTCGGAGACAACCGCGGATCCGGGCGGGGCCAGGTGTCGCCTCACAGCGTGCGGGTCTGCGTGTCGTTGAAGCCCGTTTTTTCCAAACCGGCGGGGGCCCGGCATAGCCCCTGACCCTGTGTGCGTATGCGCCGCAGGTTTTCACCTTTAAGGGGGTTAATGTCGCGGGGTTAAGAGGAGGCGCCCGCTAAAACACCTCATATCCTGTCATCTGGTAGGCCAGAAAGCGAAAAAAACCCCTGAAAACCCCCTGAGGTGGTCCGCCAGCGGCGTCCCTGCCCGGCGGTCGCCGGGGGGCGCATGAAGGCGGTATGGCTCGGGCCGGCGAATGATGCTGGGGGTGTGATGCTGACGGGGCTTGGACGGCCCGGCTCCCTTGATCTAGAAGATGGGCGCGGTCTGCCCTTCCGGAGTTCAGCCATGTCGTTTTCCACCACGCAGAAGGCAGGCCTTGGCGCAGGCCTCGCCCTGATGGCCCTGTCAGCGTGCGCCAGCAACTCCCGTCAGGAAGAGCTGGCCTATATCGAGCGACCGGTCGAAACGATTTACGGTGAGGCGGTGCGCAGTCTCAACCGTTCGCTCTGGGACGTGGCCTCGGTGCAATTCGACGAAGTGCAGCGCCAGCACCCCTATTCTCCCTGGGCCCAGCGCGCGATGCTCATGGCCGCCTACACACGATACCGCTCGCGCGACTTCGAGGAGGCGATCTCAAGCGCTCAGGAGTATATTTCCCTTCATCCGGGTGGTGATGGGGCGCCGTACGCCTATTATCTTGTCGCCGTCTGCAATTTTGACCAGATCATCGACGTCGGCCGCGACCAGGCTCGCTCCGTCAGCGCCCTGAAGGCGCTTGAAGAGGTCATCGCCCGCTATCCCCAGACGGACTATGCCCGGGATGCACAGCTCAAAGTAGACATGGTCAGGGATCAGCTGGCTGGCAAGGAAATGGAGATCGGCCGCTATTACCTCAACCGGTCAGAGCATCTTGCAGCGATCAACCGCTTCAGGACGGTCGTGACGAGTTATCAGACCACCAGTCATGCTCCGGAGGCGCTGCATCGGCTGGTTGAGTCCTATCTGTCCATCGGACTTGTCGGGCAGGCGCAGCAGGCCGCAGCCGTTCTGGGCCATAACTATCCTGGTTCCGACTGGTACTCCGACGCCTATGCCCTGATGCAGGGGCAGGGGGTAAGCCTGCCGGCGCAGCCCAATGCAGACGCCGGGTTCAACATGTTCGAACGTATTGGACGCCTGTTCTTCTGAAACGGGACGGGCAGGCGCGTCTGCGAGGGCGCGGCCGGAGGCGCGCTCCTGAAACCGGGCCCTTTCGACGGCAAAGGCGCGACAGCTATCTGTCGCGCCTTGTCCTTTTGACCATCTGTCAGATCAGACGGGACCTCTCAGCGGTGGCCCGCGCCGCCGTGCGCGCCGTGTTGAGCGGCTTTCCAGGACTTAACCGCCGCCAGCGTCTTCTCGATATGGCTGAGGGGGGCCATGTCCGTGTGCGAGAGCAGAACCCTGCCATCCGGGGCGATGACGAAAGAGGTCCGGTTCGACCAGTCCGGCCGGCTTGCGTTGAGGGACACATCGTAAGCCTTCACGGTGTCAGCGCCGATCGCCACCATCGGAAACTTGTCGCGGCAGTGCTCCTTGGAGAACTCGGCCAGACGCGCCAGATTGTCGGCTGCGCTCGCCATGGACTTGTCCGCCATGGCGGCGCCAGCGGTCACGCCGACAAGCGTAGCACCAGCGGCCTGAAACTCTTCAGCCTTCTCCGCGAACGCCTGGGTTTCAACCGTGCAGCCCGACGTAAAGGCGGCCGGGAAGAAATACATGACGACCGGGCCTTTCCTGAGCGCCTCGGACAGTTTGAAATTAAATTCCTTACCGCCCGTCACGCCCTTGGCGCTGATTTCAGGGGCCGTAGCGCCCGCCTGAAGGGCCGCGAAGGCCGGGGCGGCCACACCCGCAGCGACAACGCCTGAGAGGGCGAGAGCGGCGGCGGCGATGAACCTCTTCATATGTTTCTCCTCAATCCGGCCTGAAGCCGACGCAATGCTTATCCACCATGTCCCGGGCCGCGTCATCGGCTGCGCCCATCACGGTTTCGCAAGGCAATACGTCCCCCGCCCCGGACTGGACCATCGGGGACCCCTCTGCACCGCAGCGCAGACCTCTGCTGAGTGTGTCCCAGATGGTTTATACTGGTCTGCTGTACTGCCTGACCCTGTGACCCGCCGGACAATGCCCCCGGTCAGGTTCAGGTCATTGCCGGCAGGGTGGTGTGACCGCCCGTCTCGCCAAAGGGTGTTCCCGCCTGTCCTGCGCCGGGGGCATGCGATCACGCGGGCGCAGCGCACGCCGGACGGCCAGCGCCCGTCGCCAGAGCTGGTTTCCGGTCCTGAGGCCCTTGTTGGCGCTGGCAGGCGGTAAGGTTAAGAGGGCGACATGGCACGCCAGACCCGATTATCCCCCGCCCGCCCGCCCGCTGATCGGCCGGTCAGCGAACTCTCAGAGGGTGAGGCGAGGGCCGAGATCGACAGGCTTGCCGGCGCCATCCGCGCCGCCGATCGCGCCTACTATCAGGACGACGCACCGGAGATGTCGGACGCGGATTACGATGTGCTTCGCCAGAGGCTGAGCGCGATCGAGGTGCAGTTTCCTGAGCTCGCTGACGGCGACAGCCCGAGCCGGACGGTGGGCGCATCGCCAGTCTCAGGCTTTGGCAAGGTGCGGCATCTCAAGCCGATGCTCTCGCTTGATAACCTTTTTTCTGATGATGACGCCGCCGGGTTTATCGAGCGTGTTCGCCGCTTTCTCAACCTGCCTGAAGCCGAGGAGATCGCCGTAACAGCCGAGCCCAAGATCGATGGTCTGTCGGTGTCGCTTCTCTATGAAAAGGGCGAACTCGCCTGCGCCGCGACGCGTGGCGACGGGGCGGTAGGCGAAGACGTGACGGCGAACATCCGGACGCTGAGGGACATTCCCTTAACGCTGGCGGCCTCAACGACTCCCGGCAGGATCCCGGACAGGATCGAAGTACGCGGAGAGATCTATATGACCCTCCCTGACTTCGAGGCCTTCCGCGACAGCGAGGTCGCCGCTGGCCGCAAGCGGCCGGCCAATCCCCGAAACGCAGCAGCCGGCAGCCTCCGGCAGAAGGACCCGGCCGTCACCGCGGCGCGGCCGCTGCGCTTCTTCGCCTATACCTGGGGCTTCACCTCTGAGCCATTCGCCGCCACTCAGATGCAGGCCGTTCAGCAGTTTGCCGCATGGGGTCTGCCGGTTAATCCCGACATGAAGCGAACGCTGGGCCTTCAGGCCATGCTTGCGGTCTATCGCGATATCGAGGCGCGGCGCGCCGTGCTGGGCTATGACATTGACGGCGTTGTCTACAAAGTTGACCGTCTCGACTGGCAGGATCGTCTGGGTTTCGTCTCGCGATCGCCGCGCTGGGCGGCTGCGCATAAATTCCCCGCCCAGCAGGCCATGACCCAGCTTCTGGATATCGACATTCAGGTCGGGCGAACCGGAAAGCTTGCCCCTGTCGCCCGCCTCAAGCCGGTGACGGTCGGCGGCGTCGTCGTCTCCAACGCCACTCTGCATAATGAGGATGAGATTGCCCGCCTCGGCGTGATGATCAATGACTGGGTCATCGTCCAGCGCGCTGGCGATGTGATCCCTCAGATTGTGCGCGTCGTTGAGGACAAGCGTCCCGCCGATGCGCGTCGCTATCTCTTCCCGCATACCTGTCCGTCCTGCGGCAGCCAGGCTGTCCGCGGTGGTGGTGAGGCCGGTGAGGAGGTGGACCGTCGCTGCACGGGCGGACTTATCTGCCCGGCCCAGGCGGTCGAGAGGCTGAAGCACTTCGTCTCGCGCCGGGCCCTTGATATCGACGGACTGGGCGCGCGTCAGATTGAGGAGTTTTTTGCAGCTGGCGTCGTCACGGCGCCGCACCACATCTTCTGTCTGGATGAGCGTATCGCTGAGGCTGGCCTGCCGCCGCTGGACGCGTGGGAGGGCTATGGCGAGACCTCGGCCGGCAACCTGCGTGAGGCGATCGCCAGGGCCCGTACACAGCCCCTCGAACGCTTCATCAACGCGCTCGGCATACGTCATATCGGCGAGACAAACGCGCTCCTTCTGGCGCGCCAGTTCGGCTCATTCGAAGCGCTGCGTGAGGCAGCCGGGCGCGCCGCCGGACAGCGTAGCAATGAAGCCTATCGCAGGCTGGAGGCGCTGGCGGGCGTCGGGCCCGGCGCCCGCGACAGGCTTCTGGACGCCGCCGCCAGCCTTCCTGTTCATGCCCCTGGCTCGTCCGGGGACCCGCTTGAGGCGCAGCTGTCCTCACTACCCGGCCTCAACAGGACGGCGCGGGCGGCTCTGGCCGGCGCCTATGGCGACTGGACGCAGTTCCGACATGACATGCTGTCAGCCGCCAGCGGACGGCCAGGCGAGGATCTGGCCGCCCTCGGCGCCATCAGCGGTTTCGGGGAGGTCGCAGCCGAATCGCTCGTGGATTTCTTCGCCGAGCCGCATAATCGGGAGATCCTCGACCAGCTGGCGCGCCGCATCACGATTACGCCCTACCGGCAGGCCGACGTATCGGGAAGTCCGATCGCCGGTCTGTCCCTCGTCTTCACCGGTTCGCTGGAGGCAATGACCCGCGAGGAAGCCAAAGAGCGCGCCCTGTCGCTGGGCGCCAAGGTCCAGGGCTCCGTCTCGCGGAAGACAGATCTGCTGATCGCCGGCCCGGGGGCGGGCTCAAAGCTGGCTGAGGCGGAGAAATATGGCGTCCGGGTGCTCAGCGAGGCCGACTGGCTGGCCCTCATCGCACACGCATAGCCGGACGGGCGCAGGCGGGCTGGCTCAGGACTGACCGGTCATGGACGCCCCCGGCGCGCCCGGCGCGCGCGTCGCCGTCATCATATAGTTGACAGCGAGGTCGCCGCTGAGGCTCCAGCGTCCGGTCAGGGGCGAGAAACTTACCCCCGTGGTCTCCATGAGTGTGAGGCCCGCCCCCGTCAGCGCCGTCTCAGCCTCCTCAGGCGTCACGAATTTCTTCCAGTCATGTGTACCCGGCGGCAACCACCGCAGGACGTGTTCGGCGCCGACAATCGCCAGCGCAAAGGCCTTCGCGGTCCTGTTGAGGGTCGCCATGATGAGAAGGCCGCCAGGAGCGGTGAGGGCTGCACAGTCAGCGAGGAAACGCTGCGGGTCCTGCACGTGCTCGACCACCTCGAGCGCCAGGACGATGTCAAAGGGCGCCTCGCCAGCCGCCAGCAGGCCCTCGACCGTGCCGACCCTGTAATCGGCCGACACCTGCATCGCCTCTGCATGCACCTTGGCGGCCTTGATGTTGGCCTCGCCCGCATCGACGCCCACCGCTTGAGCGCCAAGGCGCGCCATCGGCTCGGTCACAAGCCCGCCGCCACAGCCCGCGTCCAGAAGACGAAGCCCCCTGAGGGGCGTTGTGTCATCCGGATGTCTGCCGAAACGGGCTATCGCCCTGTCGCGGATATAGCTGAGCCGCACAGGGTTGAAACGATGCAGCGGGGCAAACTTGCCCGTTGGCGACCACCAGTCCGCCGCCATCGCCCGGAACTTCTCGATTTCCGCCGGATCAACGCTCGGCGAGCGGGGGACGGTGGTGTCATGAGCAAGCTGTTTGGCCATAGTGACTATCTGGACCCGGCCGAGCCGTCCGGCAACCGGAGCCCGCCTTTGGTCTGACCCGGGCGCGCCTTTGCCGATGTCGCAGGCAGGGGTGAGTTCTTGCTCTTAAGCTGGAGCGCCCCTATAGGGCGCATCGCGCTGGCCCCCTGATGGCCCGCAGCCATGGGAAGGAACTGCCCCTGCGATGAATCGCCTGGTGCTGAAATTTGGCGGAACCTCGGTCGCCAATCTGGAGCGGATCGCCCATGTCGCCGACATTGTCGCAGCGCGCCGGGCCGAAACCCCTGCGATCGCCGTGGTTGTGTCCGCCATGTCGGGTGCGACCAACCAGCTCGTCGAGTGGGCGCGCGGCGCAGCCGGACCCGATCTTCACGGCGCGCAGTTTGATGATGAGTATGACGTCGTGGTCGCCAGCGGCGAGCAGGTCACGAGCGGGCTCTTGGCGCTGGCTCTGCGCCGTAAAGGACTGAGGGCCCGCTCATGGCTTGGCTGGCAGCTCAGGCTGGCGACCGATGAGGCGCATGGTAAGGCGCGGATCACCGGCTGTGATAACCCCGACTTCGTCCGATCAGTGGATGCCGGAGAGATCGCCGTTGTCGCGGGTTTCCAGGGCGTGGATGAGCATGGCCGCGTCTCGACCCTTGGCAGGGGAGGGTCGGACACCTCCGCGGTGGCGGTCGCAGCTGCTCTGAAAGCTCATCTCTGCGACATCTACACCGATGTCGATGGCGTCTACACAACGGATCCGCGGATCACCTCAAAGGCGCGTCGGCTGGAAAAGATTTCCTATGAAGAGATGCTGGAGCTTGCCTCTCTCGGGGCGAAAGTCCTGCAGACGCGTTCGGTCGAGCTGGCGATGAATCACCGCGTGCCGGTACGCGTCTTGTCGTCCTTCGAGGGCGCTCTGCCTAAACCTAATGCCGGTACGCTCGTGTGCGATGAGGAACAGATCGTGGAAAAGCAGGTTGTCAGCGGGGTCGCCTACTCGCGCGACGAGGCCAAATTCACCCTTATCGGTGTCGAAGATCATCCCGGCGTAGCAGCCACGATCTTCGGTGCGCTTGCCGATGCAGGGGTGAATGTCGACATGATCGTGCAGGCCTCGGCCCGGACCGAAGGTCGCCAGAATATCGTGTTTACCTGTCCTGATCGTGATGCGGATCACGCACGCGCTGTCCTTGAGGCGCTCAATGGCGGGGTGGGCTTTGAAAGCCTGTCGGTCGCCCGGGACGTCGCCAAAGTGTCGGTCATCGGCGTTGGCATGCGTTCCCACGCGGGTGTCGCCAAGACGATGTTCCAGGCGCTCTGCGATAAGGGCATCAACATCCAGGTCATCTCAACCTCGGAGATCAAGATCTCCGTCCTGATCGACGCCAGTTACACCGAGCTTGCCGTACGCGCGCTGCATTCCGCCTATGGGCTGGACGCCGTCTGAGCCAGCAGGATCGGGGCGCCGCTGCGCCGCGGGTTCTTAAAGCCCCCTGCGGCGCCGCCCGCCTGGCGTATACCCCGCCGCCGTCAGCCGGCTGACGCTGTCCCGGTTCGGGACGCCCCTTACGGATCCGGGGTTATGCAGGCAGAGGCGGCGCCTCACATGACGCAGGACCAATAATCGGCTACAGCGCCGGTTCTGGGACCCGGCAGGGTACAACGGGAGCTTTCGTGAGCGATCGCGGACGACAGGGGGATAAGGCTGGCGGCGCGCCGCGCCTGCCGTCGGGCGGCGGCGCCAAGCTGCTGCTGTCGCGCCTTCGCGCCCTCATGGCGAATCAGGCGCAGGACCCCAAGCGCCTCGAAAGGGTTGTCGAACTGATCGCCAACACGATGGTGGCGGATGTCTGTTCCATCTATCTCAAAACAGAGGAAGAAGCCCTCCTCCTGATGGCCACGCAGGGCCTGCGGCCCGAGGCTGTGGGACGCACGCGGCTGAAGGAGAATGAGGGTCTGGTCGGCCTCGTGTCGGCGACCGCCCGTCCCCTTCGCCTGACAGACGCCTTCTCACATCCGCGCTTCTCCTACCGGCCTGAGACCGGTGAGGACCCTTTCCATTCCTTTCTCGGCGTCCCGATCCTTCGGGGCGGCCGCGTGCTGGGCGTGCTCGTCGTACAGAACCGCACGGAGCGAGCCTATGATGACGAGGAGGCCGAAGCGCTCCAGACCATCGCCATGGTGCTCGCCGAGCTTGTGGCCGCCGCTGCTGATTCCCTAAGCGCCTCCCTGCGCCAGACGCGCCCCGTCGAACTGCACGGACGCATGATGAATGAGGGACTTGCCATCGGCAGGGTTCATCTGTTCGACCCCGTCGTGCCGCCCGCCCGCCTTTTCGCGGCCGACCCGGAGGCCGAAGAGCTGCGCCTGAACGACGCCCTCGACGCCCTGCGTACCTCCATCGACGCCATGCTGACGCGCGCCGGTCCGGTACTGTTCGGGGAAAGCCGCGATGTACTGGAAACTTACCGGCTGTTTGCTCATGATCCCAGCTGGGAGGCGCGGCTGGTCGAGGCGGTCCGCTCCGGTCTGTCGGCCGAAGCCGCCGTCGACCGTGTCCGGCGCGAGCATCGCGCCCGGCTGGAGAGCGCCCGCGATTCGCTGCTGCGCGAACGGCTGCATGATCTTGAGGATCTGGAAAACCGGCTCCTGCGTGAGCTTGCCGGCGACAGCGATGCGACACGAAAGGCGCCTCCGGGCGCCATTCTGGTCGCCAGCCGTATCGGTCCGGCCGAGCTTCTTGAGTATCGTGATGCCGGGCTGGCGGGCCTTGCGCTTGAGGAGGCCGGAGCAGGCTCCCATGCGGCCATCGTGGCGCGCGCCATGGGGGTTCCGGCTGTCGGCGGCCTGACCGGGCTGGTCACCCGCGCTGAAGATGGCGATCCCATGATCATCGATGGCGAGGCGGGCGTGATCCATATCCGGCCCAACGCGGAGATCGTCGCCAACTTCCAGGCCCGCATGGCCATATCGCAACAGGCGCGCGCCGAGCTCGCCCGGTTACGTGACCTGCCGGCGGTGACCACCGATGGCGTGGATGTCAGGCTGCTGATCAACGCCGGACTGTCCTTCGATCTTGACCATCTTGATGAGGTCGGCGCCAGCGGGGTCGGCCTCTTCAGGACCGAGTTTCAGTTCATGGCCTCAGAGACCATGCCCGGGCTGGAGGAGCAGGCGAGTTTTTACAGATCGGTCATTGAGCGCGCGGGTGAGCGGCCGGTGGTGTTCAGAACGATTGATCTTGGGGGCGACAAGATTGCACCCTTCATGGGGCGGCGCGAGCGCGAGGAGAACCCTGCGCTGGGCTGGCGGGCGCTCAGGATGGCGCTCGATCATCCTTTCTTCTTCCGCCGTCAGCTGCGCGCCCTTATCCGCGCGGCCCAGGGGCGGACGCTGCGCCTCATGTTCCCGATGGTGACGACGGTTGAGGAGTTCGAGGCCGCACGGCGTCTGGTCGACAGCGAGATGGAATGGGCCGTCCGGTTTGGCAGGGATCTGCCCAACCGCCTGGAGGTAGGCGCCATGGTCGAGACGCCGTCTCTGGCTTTTTCAATCGACAGCCTGAAGGGCAAGGCGGATTTTCTGTCCATCGGAACCAATGATCTGATGCAGTTTTTCTTCGCCGCCGACAGGGATAACGCCCGTCTGTCCCGGCGCTATGACCTGCTGAGCCGTCCGGCCATGCGGCTGCTCCAGCGCATGCGACAGCGGGCGGACGAGGCGGGTCTGCCGGTTACGGTGTGCGGGGAGGCGGCGGGACGGCCGCTGGAGGCTCTGGCCCTCATCGCGATCGGCTATCGCCGGCTGTCCATGCAGGCCTCCCGCATAGCCCCGATCAAACTTCTGATCCGCTCGCTGGACATGCAGACCCTTGCCGGGCGGGTCCAGGAGGCGATTGAGAGGGGGGAGGAGCCGGTACGTGACGCCGTTTTAAGCGTTGCAGGCGGCCTCGGGGTGAAGATTTAGGTTGTGACTGTTAAGGCGTCATCCTACTTGTGTAAGGATCTGTTAGGGTGGCGGGCGTAAGGCGGTTAGGGGTGTGTTAGGGTTTGCCCTACCGTTTCGGAATATTGCATGAGCGGCGCGGCTAAAGACGGTTCGGATCCTATTCTGTCGGCGGGGGACGCAGCCCCGGCCGCGCTGGGTGAGACGCCTCAGACTGTCGTTGAGGACGCAGCAGCGTTATCCGACGCTGGCCCGGCCGCTGCAGATGCATCCTCCGGCCGTGATGACAGCGATGGCAAAGTGCGCCGCGGCGCCGCGTTTCTGCGGGTCGTCAGCGATAATGACCCTGAGGCGCTGGCCGCCGCCCGTGCGGCGCCCCAGAGGATTGGCGACATCATCCGGGCAGCCCGCGAGAACGCCGGTTATACGCTCGCGCAGGTGCGTGACGCGACCAAGATCAATCTCAGCCATCTGCGCGCTATCGAAGACATGACGCCGGGTCTCCTGGGCCCTCCGGTCTATGCAAAGGGTTATATCCGCTCCTATGCGCGCTATCTGGGTCTGCCTGAGCAGGACACCCTCGATCGCTTCCTGTCTGAATGCGCCGCCATTCTGAAGGACCCGGCCAAACCCGAGATCGCCCCGCCGGCGACCTCAAAGGCGCGCCGACTGCCCGTCGCTGTTCCGGCGCTGGGTCTGGTCCTCGCCGGCCTTCTCGCCGGCGGAGCCGTTCTTTTCTTCGCCAGCAGCGGCGGCCCGACGGCTCCCGACGCCGCCCCGTCTGCTCAGCCGGCTGCCGGCCTGTCCGGTTCGGTTGCCGCGCCGGTCATGGCCCCACAGCTCCGGATCGTCGCGATTAAACGCGGCCTCCTGGAAGTGCGTTCCGCTAAAGGCGACAAATACGTACACCGTAACTATAACCCCGGTGAATTCTTCATCGTCCGTGTGGGCGAGGGCTTTACGGTGTCCGCAGACGATGGAACCGCTTTTGAGTGGCGCCTGGGCGATCAGTCACTGGGCCTGCTGCAGGCCAGCGGGGGTCCCGTCTATACCCAGAGCGCAGATCTCGCCGCCCAGCGCCCACCGGTCGTTCTGCCGCCAACCCTGCCTGAGCCTGTGGCGCCCTCCGCGCTGGACGCCAACGCCACCGCTGGCGGTCCGGCCGCAGCCGGTGCGCCTGCTCCTGCGCCAAGGCCGCGTCCGGCCGCAACCCGCCCCCCGGCCGAAGCGCCTGCGGCGAGCCCACCAGCCGTCGCTGCAGAGCCAGCGCCTCCCCCGCCGCCGCGTGATCCGGCGCTGGACGCCTATCCGGGCCAGTAGAGGGCTCGCCTGCTCCCCTGCGCTCCGGTGAGGGGACCGGACAGAACCAGGCCTGCGCCATCCTCTTTACCGGGCGCGCCGGATGGCCCACATGACCGTCAAGCTCTGAGCGGATCCGGCGATGAACCCTGACATCCATCATATCCGTCCCTGGCGTAGGATCACCCGGCGGCGCTCGCGCCAGATCCGCGTGGGTAACGTGCTGGTCGGGGGCGATGCGCCTGTCAGCGTGCAGTCAATGACCAACACGCCCACGGCCGACGCCAGGGCGACGATTGATCAGATCCGGGGCCTTGAGGAGGCCGGAGCCGATATCGTGCGTGTGTCCTGTCCGGATGAAGACAGTACGGCGGCCATGCCGGAGATCTGTCGCGCCGCCCGTGTTCCCATTGTTGCGGACATTCATTTCCACTACCGGCGCGCCATTGAGGCGGCCAGGGCGGGTGCAGCGTGTCTGCGCATCAACCCGGGCAACATTGGCAGCGTCAGCCGGGTCAAAGAGGTCATCGCCGCCGCCAGAGACTATGGCTGTTCCATCCGCATTGGCGTCAATGGCGGATCCCTCGAGCGTCATCTGCTTGAAAAGTATGGCGAGCCCTGTCCTGAGGCTATGTGCGAGAGCGCTCTGGATCATGCCCGCATTCTCGATGACAACGGCTTTCATGAGTACAAGATTTCTGTGAAGGCCTCCGATCCCTTCCTGACAGTCGCCGCCTATCAGCAGCTGGCGGAGGCGACCGATGCGCCTCTCCACCTCGGGGTCACTGAGGCCGGAGGCCTGAGGACAGGAACGGTCAAGTCCGCCATTGGTATCGGCTCGCTGCTCTGGGCTGGCATCGGCGATACCATCCGGGTGTCCCTGTCGGCTGAGCCGGTCGAAGAAATCAGGGTCGGTTTTGAAATCCTCAAATCTCTCGGACTGCGCACGCGGGGCGTCAACATTATCGCCTGTCCGAGCTGCGCCCGGCAGGGGTTTGATGTCATCCGGACTGTCGAGACGCTGGAGAAGCGCCTGGCTCATGTGCATGAGCCGGTGTCCCTCTCGATCATCGGCTGTGTGGTCAATGGTCCCGGCGAAGCGACACTGACGGATCTGGGCTTCACCGGTGGCGGCAAGGACGCTGGCATGATGTATGTCTCAGGCCGACCCGATCACAAGGTCAGCAACGAGGACATGATCGAGCGTATCGTCGCTGCTGTTGAGGCCCGCGCAGCGAGCCTGCGGGCGGCGCGGGAAGCTGTGAGCCCGCTTCCGGAGGCGGCAGGGGCGGACCCGGCCGTCACGCCCGGGGCTGCGGGCGCAACGGCCTGAGGCGTTACCAGATCAGCACGCGCCTGTCCGGTGGGAGATAAGCCGGGTCGGTTGCCGTGACGCCAAAGGCTGCATACCAGCTGTCCATGTTGCGCACGGGTCCGATGGTGCGGAAGTAGGGTGGTGAATGGGGCCCTGTGACCACCTGCATGCGCAGCGCCTCGTCCCGGATCAGCCCCCTCCAGACCTGCGCCCAGCCGAGAAAGAATCGCTGATCACCCGTAAATCCGTCAAGGACGGGCGCCTCCTGTCCCTTGAGGGAGAGGCGATAGGCGGCGTAGGCGACCTGCAGGCCCCCATTGTCGCCGATGTTCTCGCCCAGCGAGACGCGTCCGTTGAGTTTGAGGCCTGGCAGGGCCTCGAAGGCTGAATACTGCTCCGCCAGCCTGTCGGTCAGAGCCCTGAAGCGCGCGACATCCTCAGGCGCCCACCAGTCGCGCAGGATCCCATAGCCATCAGACTTTGCGCCCTGATCGTCGAAACCATGGCCCATTTCATGGCCGATCACTGCGCCGATCCCGCCATAGTTGACCGCCGGATCCGCATGGGGGTCGAAGAAAGGCGGCTGCAGAATGGCGGCCGGAAAGGTAATCTCGTTGAACACGGAATTGTACGACGCATTCACCGTCTGGGGCGTCATATTCCACTCCTCCCGGTCGGTCGCCTGACCGAGACGGCTGAGGCGGCGCCTGGCCTCAAATTCGGCGGCGCGAAGAGCGTTTCCGAAGGCGTCGCCCTTCACCACGACCAGCCGGGAGTAATCCCGCCACCGGTCCGGATAGCCGATCTTGGGCCGGAAGAGGGCGAGCTTCTGCAGCGCGCTCTGCTTGGTGGCCTCGCTCATCCACGACAGCGCCCTGATGCGCTGGGCGTAAGCCTCGCGCATGGTCTCGACAAGGGCGAGCATCTTGGCTTTCGATTCCGGCGGGAAGTGCCGGGCGGCGTAGAGCCGGCCGACGGCTTCACCCATTGCGCCGTTGAGCGCAGAGATAGCGCGCTTGTCCCGCGCACGCTGCTCAGGCTGGCCGTTGAGGGTCTTGCCAAAGAAGCTGAATACTTCCTCGTCAAATGCCTGGGGGAGCACCTCCGACATGCGCTGCAGCGTGTGGTAGGTCGCATAGGCTCTGAGTGTTTCGATCGGGGTCTGTGACCACAGGCGCGCCAGCGGACCCACCGCATCCGGCTGCCGGACAATGAGCTGGCTGGCCGAGCCAACAAGGCTTGCCTCAAAGGCTGCCTGCCAGGGATAGGAGGGAGCCATTGCTGCAAGCTCTTCCCTGGTCCTGGGATTGTAGCTCTTGTCTCGTTCGCGCAGCTGTTCAGGCAGCCAGTGATGCTCGGCAATCTGGGTTTCGAGGGCGAGGACGGCCGATGCCTTCTCCTCGGCCCCGGCAACGCCTGCAAGCGACAGGAGCCTTGCTATATGGGACCTGTAGGCGGCCAGCTGTTCCGGCTTGGCGGTCGGTCCGCTGTAGAAGGTGCGGTTAGGCAGGCCAAGGCCTGAATGCCCCAGTGACAGGACATAAAGATCGGGGTTTTTCTGGTCAGGACCTACCCCCCAGCTGAGGGGAGAGGGCAGCGGTGAACCAGGGCGGGCCGCCAGGACGGCCAGCTCAGCTGCATCCCCGGCGGCGTTGATCTCGTCCAGAAGCGGCTTCAGGGGGCCAAGACCTTTGGCTTCGATCGCTGCGGTATCGGTGTACGCGGTATAAAAATCGGCGATGCGCTGTTCGTCCGTTCCGGCGGGCGCCCCGTTTGCGACCGTCTCGGCCACGAGCCTGATAACGTCACGGTCTGCCTGCTCGCGCAGTTCGTCAAACGCCCCCCAGCGCGTACGGTCCGAGGGGATCTCCTGGGTCCGCATCCACTCTCCGCCAGCGTAGCGCGCAAAATCGATACCGGGCGAGACACTGCGATCCATTCCCGCAATATCAAATCCCCATGCGCCAATGCGGGCTTTTGGGGCGACCTGCGCGATCAGTCCGGGCTGAGGAGGCGCAGCGCCTGGCCCGACAGGCGCCGCCCCGCAGCCTGTCAGAACGCTCATCGCTGCTGCGCTAAAAAAAAGACGTGCATGCGTCATGGTGATCGGGCCCGCTCTCTGAAACAGACGCCCGGACCGGCAGACGGCCGGCGGGCCTGCAACTGCTTTAGGTATGAATGCAAAGCCTCCTGGTCCAGAGGCTCAGATCTTTTCGCTGATCCTGATCGCAAGGCGGCAGCCGGTGCGGATGAGGGCTGACAGGACAGGATAGCCCGGCGCCTCGCCTGCGCCCTCGGACGCAGCAAGGTCTTTGTGCGCTGCCTCCTCCTCCTGGAACTTCGCCAGCCGGTCGGCCAGCTCGCTGTCGCCAGCCGCGCTCAGTTCGGCGACCTGGTCGCCATAATGCTCTTCTATGACCGTCTCGACCGCCTCGGTGCAGGCGTGCGCCGCCTTCTCACCCATAAGGGCGGTGCCGACCCCGAGCGCATAGCCGGCTACATGCCACAGGGGCGAAAGAGCCGTCGGGCGTATACGTCTGGATGCGAGCAGGCTGTTGAACGCATCGAGATGGGACTGTTCCTGCTGCGCCATCTCTCGCAGCTGGCCGATGATCCTCGTCTTGCCCTTCTGGCGTTCGAAGACAGCCAGCTGCCCGGCATAAATGCTGACGGCTCCGAACTCGCCCGCGTGATCAACGCGCAGCATCTCGGCGCGGCGTGAATCAGACAGGCTCATGCAGTGGCCAGTTCATTGGCTGTGTCTGTCTTCCGGCCCGTGCGGCCCGCTGCCAGCAGGCTGAGGGCGGACATAGCGAGCGACAAAACGGCGTTCATGCCGGCCAGAGACAGACCCCACGGTGCGTCGGGCAAGCGCCAGAGCGCGTCCTTGCAGGAGGGAATAGCGACCGGTCGTGTCAGAAGATCGGAGGGACGGACCGTTTCCGGAAGACTTCCGGCTGCGACCGTGCAGCTTTCCGGTCCGGGAGCCATGTTCCACTCGAACAAAGCATGCCAGGTCGCCAGGCCAAAGCTCGCAAGAAAGACAAAGCCCAAAAGAAGGCAGAACGCGCTCATGAGCCCCGGACCCGCCCCGCGCCAGCGGACAATGATCGCTGCAAGGGCAAGCGGTGCTGCAACGAACCAGGCATAACGCTGCCACCAGCACATCTGGCAGGGCGCCTGATTGAATACGTATTCAAGGACATAAACGCCCGACAGCGTCGCTGCGCAGACGATAAGCGCGACCAGAGGCCAGCGTTCTCGATTAAGAGGCGACCAGATCATGCCATAAGGTTATCCCCGCAGACCCCGACGACAATGCGACCAAAGGGCAAAGCGTCCTCAGGAACGACGCGGATATCACAGGCCCAGCCGTCTCCAGCCTTTTTTTAGAAGGCCGGGTTGAAGCGCCAGCGGCTATTCGCCGGTTGCTGGCGGGAGCAGACCTGCTAGAGCGATGCTCACAGGCTCCAAACAGGCTGTTTGATTTCATGACCGATGCAGCCAGCCTCCCCGAGCCCGACCCTGGCAAGGCTGGCGGGGCCGCCCGGACATCTCAGGCCAGGGGTCCGCTGGGGGCTCTATACAACTGGATGGTGGGACTGGCCGCAGGCCGGTCAGCTGAGCCCGCGCTGTGTGTGGTCTCCTTTGCGGAAAGCTCCTTTTTCCCGCTGCCGCCGGACGTGATGCTGGCGCCGATGTGCTATGCGCGTCCGCAGCAGGCCTGGCGGTTTGCCTTCCTGTGCACCCTCGCCTCCGTGCTGGGAGCGGGCCTGGGCTATGCGATCGGCTTTTATGTTTTCGAAGCTGTCGGGCAGCCCATCCTTGCCTTTCTTGGCTATGCCGGTCGCGAAGGCGAGCTCAAGGCGCTCTATGACCAGTGGGGGCTGATGGCGACGCTGATCGCCGGCTTTACGCCTATTCCCTTCAAGCTGGTGACCATCGTCTCAGGCATGCTGGGCTATGCGTTTATTCCTTTCATCCTGGCCAGTATTGTCGCCCGGGGCGCGCGGTTCTTCCTGGTCGCCTGGCTGTTCAAGACGTTCGGGCCCGCTCTGGCGCCTGTCATTGAGCGCCGTATCGGTCTTTTCTCGCTCCTCTTTGTCATCGTCGTGGTGGGCGCCTTTCTTGCTGTCCGGTTTATTCACTGACTGTCGGGCCGGTCCCGGCCAGCCAGCCCGGCCAGCCAGGATGCGTGCAATTTTGCCGGTTCCGTGAACCAGATATTTGCGATCAACATGCAATCCTCCACGTCAGCAACGGGTTTCGCCGCTGCGTCCGGAGTGATGGGTTCTTCCCATGCGCAAATCGTTACTCTCGCCTGCACCAGGTCTCAGCCACGCCTCGCACTGGCTGGTATGCGTTTTTTTTGGCGTCTACATCGCCATGCAGCTGGCCGCAGCGGGTCCTGCGCTGAGCTGACACTCAGGTGAGCATACTGGCCAAGATGGCGCTGCTGCGCTAATGAGCCGGGTCGCGGCAACCCGCGGTTTGGCGGGCGTGGCGGAATTGGCAGACGCGCCGGACTCAAAATCCGGTTCCCCCTAAAGGAGTGTCGGTTCGACCCCGACCGCCCGTACCAAACAGGGATGGCCAAACAGGGAAAGCCCCCCAGGGCAGCCCAATCAGGAGCGCCCGATACGCACGCTAGGATCCCTTCGCCGGACGCCGGGAGGCCAGATGTCCGGCAAGATCCCGCCAGGGTTCGATCGACCAGTAAGATGTGGCCAGTCCGGAGGGCGAGGGAAGCACAAAGACCAGAGGGCGCCCGTCTTCAGGGGGCTGACGGCCCGTGCCTATCTGGTTCGTGTCGCGCCTGAGCCAGAGGCTCGCCGCCTTCTTGCTGGTGAAAGCGATCGTCTGAGGCCTCAGTCGCCTGACTTTGGCCCTGAGGCGGTGCGGATCGAAGGCATGCGGCGGGATGTCGGCGTCGACGCCCCAGCGTGTCTTGCAGATATCTGTAAGGCCGATACCCAGCCAGAGGAGTTCGCCGTACTGATGCGGAGCCAGCAGTCGCGGCGTGATGCCTGTCTCATGCAGCGTTCGCCAGAAACGATTGCCGGGATGGGCGTAATAGGCGCCCGCCGCCGCCGAGGCCGGCCCCGCCGCCGTTCCGACAAACCAGACGGCGAGATTATCCGCCAGCCGGTCGGGGAGGATATCGCCACGCCGGCCCGCTGGCGCCATCAGTTGATCTCGCCCATACTGCCGCCGTTGCGCACGCGCGCCGGCAGGCTGGTGCGCTGGTCAGGACTGAGGTCCTCCAGTGGCGTCAGATAGGTATGAATGGAAAAAACCACGGCGTCGGCGGACAGACGTCTGAGCGTCTGACGTTCCACGCGCACAAACACAGGCCCATCCGGATCGAACGGCCTGCGTTCATGCTCGCCGCGTGGCTGGTGCAGGTCGGGATCATTATAGCAAAGAACATTCGCCCGCCAGACAGCCTGACTGGCGGGCAGCAGGGTCAGAATGCGTTCGACGCGACGACCCAGGCTGGCGTCATAACGGTCGACCGGCCCGTGAACAGCTGTCAGCGTACGCCCCATTTTCTCCGACAGCGTCCAGCTCGCCGGAAAACACACAACCCCTGTCGTCACCACATGTCCGGCTCCTGAACGTGTAAGGATAAGAAAATCCTCCTGGGCCAGACGGGCTGCTGCGATCGCCGGGCTGTCTTCACGTTCGGGATCAATGACCACCCCGTCTGGCCGCCTGAGGCCCTCTCGGGTGCGGTAAAAGCCGGGCAGGTCCAGCACAGCCTCAATGACGCACCCCAGCAGGAGCGCCTCGCTGTCTGCAGAGCCGCCCGCGCAGCGGTAGACGTCACCCCGACAATGGCTCAGCAGATGGTCACGATAGGCCATCTGACCGGCATAGGCGTCGTCAACACGCAGCCAGTCGCCCTCGGCAACCGGTTGCAGGCCGGGCAGGCGAGCGCCCATAGCGTCCATCCACGGTGCGATGGGCAGTGTGGCCTGACAGATGGGTGCGGATGGCTTCACCCGGCCACAATCGGAGAACGGCACAGGGTGTCAACCAGGCCGTATCAGAACCGTTTGAATGGCTTGGGCGCCTGCGTCGCACTGGCGCGGGCGACCAGACCGCCCGTCGCATCGTACAGGTCCGCCTCGATGAAGCAGATCGACCTGCCCCATTTGAGGATCCTCGCCTCAGCCCTGGCCCGTCCCACGAACAGGGGGCGCAGAAAGGATACCTTCATCTCGAGGGTCGGGGCGTTCATCGTGACATTGGAGGCGATGATGGCGGTCGTGCTCATCGCTTCATCCAGCATGGCGCAGATAAAGCCGCCCTGGATCGCGCCCGTTGGATTGGCGAAAGAGCTATGCGCCTCAAACTCAAAGCTGCACGCCATGGCGGCCTGATCGACGCGGGTCAGGCGCGCACCCAGCGTGTCAGTGCAGGGCGGGCGTTTTGTGGAGTTCTGAAACCGCGCCAGCATCTGCTCATCGCTGATACGCGGCTTATCCTCCTCAGCTGTGTCCATGATCTGCGGTTCCGGGCGGGTTACTTGCGGCGGAATGCGTCGAGGGACACCACTGAACCTTCGGCGGGCGCGCTGTCATGCTCGCGTAACTGCGTCTCGCGATGGGCCTCCGGAGGTGGCAGGGCGGCCCCCATGTCATCCGCGCTTACATCGGTATCAAGCTCAAAACCAAAACTGACAGACGGATCAACGAAGCGGGTGATCGCCGAAAACGGGATACGCAGATGCTGCGGGTGACCGGCGAAGCGCAGCACCACCTCAAAACTGTCTGCATGAACCCGGAAGTTCTCGTACTGGTGCTGGATGACGATCGTCATCTCGTCAGGAAATCTGTCTTTAAGGTCATCGGACATCTGCACGCCCTTGAGGCGCGTGCGAAAGGTCAGAAAGAAGTGATGGTCGCCAGGCAGGTAGCCCAGTTTCTCAGCCTTCAGCATGGCCGCGCGGACGATGCCGCGCAGGGAGGCCTGCTGGGCGGCGCGCATGAGATCATGATAACCCATGATATCATCTGGTGTTCCCCCTGAACGGTCCAAATCGCCCTCCCTCGCCTGGGGTCGACAGCTACGCCCTCGCTACGACCGGGTAAAACATGTTCAAGCTTGAGGCGAGCCGGTCACGTCCGGCTCGTTTCAGCGGGTCGATAAGACTGATATCGTGACGCTAGGCAAGGGCGCCAGCCAACATTTGGTTTTCAGGCGCCGCGAACAGTTCTATTTTGCCCCCATGACAACGCCCGCAAAACCCTATCGCGCCCGCACGGTCGGGGGCCGGACGCTGGCCCCCGAAACCCTGATGATGGGGTATGGCTACGCGCCGCACCTGTCAGAAGGCGCGCTGAAGCCGCCACTTTTCCAGACATCGACCTTCGTTTTCGAGACGGCGGAGGATGGCAAGGCCTCCTTCGAGCTTGCCTATGGCCTGCGTGAAAAGCGACGCGGGGAAGAGATGCATCTTATCTATTCCCGTATCAATAATCCCAATCTGGAGGTGCTGGAGGACCGTCTGGCTGTCTGGGATGGCGCAGACAAGGCTCTCGCCTTCGCATCTGGCATGGCGGCGATCAGTACGGCCATGATGACGTTTCTGCGTCCTGGCGACAGTTTTGTCTTTTCAGAGCCCGTCTATGGCGGCACCGAATACCTGGTACACACCATCCTGCCGCAGTTTGGCGCGCGTGGCGTGGGCTTCATGGCTGAGGGCGGGCCGGATGCCTTCCGCGCTGCTGCGCGCGAGGCGGATGCGCTTGCGAGCGCCTCGGGTGGTAAAGTCGCGGCTATCTATATCGAAACACCCGCCAATCCCACCAATGGTCTGGTGGACATCTCCCTGGCGCGCGAACTGTCGGAGGCGAGGCAGGGCCCGCATGGACGACCACCCGTGATCGTGGACAATACGTTTCTCGGCCCGCTCTGGCAGAGCCCCCTGGCGCATGGCGCCGATCTGTGTGTGACGTCGCTGACAAAGTATGTCGGCGGTCATTCCGACCTCATCGCCGGGGCCGTCTCAGGCGCGGCGACGTGGATCGGGCAGGTGGCCGTCTTCCGCACCATTCTTGGCACCATGACAGATCCGCATACGGCCTGGCTGCTCCTGCGCTCGCTTGAGACACTCAAGCTCAGGATGGATGCGGCCGAAGCCGGCGCCCGGAAAGTGGCCGCCTATCTGAGATCTCATCGGCGGGTGAAGTCTGTCTGGTATCTGCCTTTTCTTCCCGAGAACCATCCTGATCGTCCTCTGTTTGAGAAGCAGTGCCGCGCTGCTGGCTCCACATTTTCTTTTGAGATTGACGGGGGCGAGGCCGAGGCGTTCGCCTTCCTCAACAGACTTCAGGTCATCAAGCTCGCCGTCAGCCTCGGCGGCACTGAGACGCTTGCCTCTCATCCTGCGGCGATGACCCATTCGGATGTGCCGCCCGCCGAACGTCAGCGCCTGGGGATAACCGAGAGCCTCATTCGCCTGTCCATCGGCGTTGAAAATCCTGATGACCTCATCGCAGACATCGGGCAGGCATTGATCCTGCCGGGATCGGGCGCGCCGTGAGTGAGCGCAGACAGGCGTCGTCAGGAGGCTTGCTGTGCCCGATACGCTGAGCCCGGGCGACTTTATTCCCCAGACGGTCAGCCCGCCGGATAAGCCGCTGCCGCTTGTGCGCGGCCTCCTGCAGACGATCGCCAACCCGCTCCATGTCTGGCCTAAGGCCATGTATGAGACGCCTTATCATGGGGTCCGATGGATCGGGCGGACTTTCCACTATGTCCGCAGGCCCGAGCACATGAAGGCCATTTTCCTTGACCAGGCGGATATCTTCGAGAAGTCGCGGTTCCAGAAAAAGCTGGTGGGCCCGGCTCTTGGCGATGGGCTTCTGACCTCCGAGGGGGAACACTGGCGCTTCCAGCGCCGGGCGGCTTCCCCAGCCTTCAGGATCGATGCCCTGAGAGCGCTGGCGCCAGTCTTTTCACGATCGGCCGAGGCGACGGTCCGCCGAATTGAGGGTCTTCCGGCGGGTCAGCCTGTCGATATGCTTCAGGAGATGCAGCACGCCACCCTTGATGTCATTGTCGAAACGATACTCGGCGGCGCCGATCCTGAGTTCGGTTATGACCGTATCGCCCGTATCGTCAGCGATTACATAGAGACGATGGGCAAGCCGGACATGCTCGACATATTCGGAGCGCCGGCCTGGATCCCGCGCCCGTGGGCGGCAAGGGGGCGTGCGCGCGCCGCCGAGCTCCAGGCATCCGCCCGCAGCGCCATCGCCCGTCGCCGCGCCTCCGGTCGCGATCAGCGGGATCTTCTGGGGCTCTTGCTGGCGGCCCGTGATCCGGAAACCGGTCGCGGTCTGAGTGATGCTGAGTTACGGGATAATGTTGTCACCTTTATCGGCGCTGGCCACGAGACGACCGCGCTGACGCTGACATTCGCTCTTTATCTTGTCGCTAACACGCCCGCCGTTCAGGAGAGGCTGCTTGCCGAGGTGACGGACATCTGCGGCGATGCGCCGATCGATGCAGCATGTGTCGAGAAGCTGGTTTTTCACGAGCAGGTGATCAAGGAAGCGATGCGGCTTTATCCGCCGGTGGCTCTGATTGACCGTGTCGCAAAGGCGGATACGAGCCTCGGGGATGTCGCTGTGAAAAAGGGCGACTTCGTCTTCAGCCTCATCTACGTCATGCATCGTCACAAGGCCCTGTGGGAGCATCCTGAGCGCTTTGATCCCGACCGCTTTGCGCCCGAGAATGCGCGCTCCCAGCACCGCTTCCAGTTTATGCCGTTTGGCGCAGGCCCGCGCATCTGCATCGGCATGAAGTTCGCCTATCTGGAAGCCGTCGCCATGCTGGCGACGCTGCTCAGGGATCTGCGCTTTCTGCCTAACCCGGCCCATCGCATTGAACCCAACATACGCATTACCCTGAGGCCCGAGGGAGGGATGCCGCTGTTCGTGGAGAGACGCGGTCGCTGACGCATCGGCTGTCTCAGGGCTGTCGCGTGTCGTGTCGCCTGCCGTCAGCGTCCGGATCTGCGGAGAGCGGGATGGGTCTGCAGCCAGTATGCAGGCGCAGTCGCCGGGCCCGTCAATGATCCCTGCATCGTGCGCCGGCGCCTTCCTGCGTCAGAACCAGCGCCTTACCCAATGAACAGAACCTGTGAACAGAAGAAGTGGGGCGGCTTCTGTTGCCAGGCGCCGCCCCGAGCCCCGCCTCAGCTTGCTAGAGCGGAGGACTTAGGTTTGGAAAACACCAGCTGCATTACGCAGCGAGGCGCATTTCCGGAGCAAAGTTGTCGTTGGCAACTATTGCAATGGGCTTCTGTCGGGGCCCAGGCGGGCAAAGTCTTCGCCTTTACACGTCCGTCGATCCTGTGTCGGCCCCAGACAGTCCGGGCAACGATCCCGGGTGATGGATCTGGTGGAGCCGCCGGGCACTGCCCCCGGGTCCGGTCCGCTTATTACGCGAGGGTTTATCGCCATAGTCTCTGTCTCCCGGAGGGAGGCGTTGACCGTCTCTATATAGGGCGGAAACCGGCGAGCGCCAACATGGTTCGGCCTGATCCGAATCAGCCGGAAAGAAGCCCGACGTCGACGCCCAGAAGGGTCAGCATGAGCGCTCCGGCCGCCAGAAGCAGGAAGATCGCTCCGCCAACACGCAAAAACCAGATGATCGGGTACATAACTCCCATGTCGCGGTGATCTGGCGGTGAGGCAAGAGCCGGTCAGTTATGCAACAGGCAGAACGCGTTCAGCCTGTTGCCTTCGGGGTCACGAAAATAAGCTGCATAAAGGCCTCCGCCCTGATCCTGCGGTTCGCTTTCGCACGCGCCGCCCTGACTGATCGCAATGTCAAAGAGCCTGCGAACCTGATCAGGGTCCTCCGCCTGCAGCGGGGCGAATCCCTCAACCAGCCGGGGCGCTCCGGCGCTCACAGCCAGCCCGAACCCCGGGAAGCCCCATATGACCATTTCCCCGCTCACCGATGAGCAGGTGAGGCCGATCTCGCAGGCGATAAGATCGTAAAAGCGCCGCGTTCGTTTCAGGTCCCGCGTTCCCAGAGTGACGTAGCCCTGGGCCGGTCCGGCATCGATCAGGCCAGGTCGACAGGCCGGATTGTCGGCGAGGTCGATCGTGTGTCCGGCGTCAAAAGCCATGTTCAGTCACCCGGGAAGAGCCACGAATCTGCGAACAGAACAAAAATAGAACAAATCGCCAGACGGCGCAACACCCGCCCCACAGATGGCGGTCGGCGCCGGAGCGATGGTCTGGTCGCCGGCCCCAAAAGAGGTCACGCTGCAAGCAGCCGCAGGGTGGCGGTGCAGATGATAGGGGAGGCAGACATGAAGAAGCTTGTTGCGGAGGCGATCGGAACCGCAACCCTGGTCCTGTTCGGATGCGGAGCGGCGGTGCTCGCAGGCGAACAGGTGGGCAGCTTGGCATAGCGTTCGCGTTTGGTATGGCCATTGTCGCCATGGCTTACGGCATTGGGTCCATATCGGGCTGTCACATCAATCCGGCTGTCTCTCTGGGCGTCTGTCTCGCCGGACGGATGAGCGCCAGCGAGATGGTCCAGTCCTGGGCCGCCCAGTTCACGGGGCCTCTGGCGGGGGCAGGCCTCCTCTATCTCATGGCCTCCGGACAGGCGGGCGAGGCCGGCGGGGCGTATGAGCTGGGACCTTATGCTCTCGGTTCAAACGGATGGGGCGCCGGCTATCTCGGCGGATACGCCATGAGCGCAGCGCTTGTCTTTGAGGTCACAGCCACTTTTCTCTTTGTTGTGGTTATTCTGGGCGTCACCCAGGCCAATGGCGCACCGCATCTGGCCGGTCTTGCGATCGGGCTGACGCTCGTGGCGATCCACATCGTCGGGATCCAGGTGGCCGGGGTGTCGGTCAATCCCGCCCGGTCCTTCGGTCCGGCGGTATTCGCACAGGGCGAAGCCCTCGCTCAGCTCTGGCTGTTCATCGCAGCCCCTCTGGCAGGGGCGGCTCTGGCCGGCCTCGCATTCCGGATGAAACTGCTGAGTGTCGGATAGGCCTGGCATAGACCGGGCGGGCCGACGCAGGCAGTGATGCGTGCATCCGCCTTGAGGACAGCGCCATGACTGAAATCTTCGATGACATCTCCCGCTCGGAGATGGAACAGGTACGCCTGATCAACACGCGTCTGCGCTGGGCGCCACGTTTCCGGGCGCCCTCGCCGTTGGGCCGGCTGATCATCCAGACGGTCATCGGCGCCCGCGCCGCCGTTCCGGCCCGGGCGCGCGGCGTGCGTGTCTCGACGCGTCGGGTTCGCCATCAGGGACATCAACTTAGCCTGCGAATACTCCGTCCCCTGCATGCGCAGGCCCGCGGTGTCTATGTCGATTACCATGGCGGCGGCTGGTCTATTGGCCGCGCGGCGATGGATGACCCTGTCAACGTCGCGATCGTGCGCGAGACAGGTCTGTGCGTCGTAAGCGTTGATTATACAACGTTACCAGCGATTGCGTTTTATGATCAGATTGCGCAGGCCCATGCCGCTGCGGACTGGGTGTTTGAGCATGCAGCCGCAGACCTGAGCGAGGGCGATCTGTTTATTGGCGGGGAGTCCGCCGGCGCGCATCTGGCGGCCTGTTCCCTTCTGCGCCTGCGCGACAGCCGGGCAGACTTTTCTCGCCTGAAGGGGTGTGTGCTGTTTTATGGGCCCTATGACCTGTCCGCCACGCCCAGCGTTCGGGCGGCTGGGCCTGAGACGCTGGTGCTGGATGGTCCGGCCATGGCGTCAGGGCTGGCCCGGCTGCTGCCGGAGCGCGACGAGGCTGGTCGCCGCGCCGCCGACGTCTCGCCGCTTTATGCCGACCTTGCAGGCCTGCCGCCGGCGCTGTTCCTGTGCGGCGCAATCGACCCCCTGATCGATGACAGCCGCCTGATGGCGGAGCGCTGGGACGCGCAGAGCGGCCATGCACGACTGGTGCTGTTTCCGGAAAGTCCGCATGCTTTCAATCGTTTGCCAACGCGGCTTGCAGCGCGCGCCAACGCGCTTGTCCGTCTCTGGCTGGCTGAGCGGATGGCGCTCTGAGGCGCAGCAGGAAGGGGCGGGAGGTCTGCGCCTATCCATCAGCTTGCCATACCGGCGGCTGATGCGCATGAGTGAGGTCTGTCACAGGCAGGACGAAGAGCGATGCGCCAGTATCACGATCTGCTTCAGGATATCCTCGATAACGGCGTTGACCGGCCCGACCGCACGGGCGTTGGCACGCGCGGCGTGTTTGGCCGGCAGATCCGTCTTGATCTGTCGGAGGGTTTTCCCATGGTTACGACAAAGCGGCTGCACCTTAAGTCCATCATCGTCGAGCTCCTCTGGTTTCTGCGAGGCGAGACGAATGTGAAATGGCTGCAGGAGCGCGGCGTAACGATATGGGACGAATGGGCGGACGCTTCAGGCGATCTGGGCCCCGTCTACGGCAAGCAGTGGCGTTCCTGGTCGGCCCCGGACGGACGCTCCATTGACCAGATCGAGTGGGTCAGGAACGAGATCATCCGTAACCCGAATTCGCGCCGCCTTGTGGTGTCGGCGTGGAACCCCGCGGATGTCGATCGCATGGCGCTGCCGCCCTGCCATTGCCTGTTCCAGTTTTTCGTCGCCGACGGAAAGCTCTCCTGCCAGCTCTATCAGCGGTCGGCCGACGTTTTCCTGGGCGTACCCTTCAACATCGCCTCCTATGCGCTTCTCCTCATGCTGATGGCGCGCGCGACCCGGCTGGAGCCAGGCGAGTTCGTCCATGCCTTTGGCGATCTTCACCTGTACGCGAATCATTTTGAGCAGGCGCGTCTTCAGCTCCAGCGAACGCCTAAACCTCTGCCGCGTCTGAAGATGAATCCGGCCAAAACGGATCTTTATGGATGGGATTACGAAGATTTCACGCTGCACGGTTACGCGCCTGATCCGCATATCAAGGCGCCCGTCGCCGTCTGAACGGCCAGCGTACGGCGACCAGAGGTCGTCGCTGGATGCGGGGCTTTCACCCGTAAATTCAAGGATGTTTGTGATGCTCGTCGCCGCCGGTTCTGCGGTCAGCGACGGCATGAGGACCGCCAGCGGCTGCGCTGCTCCAGCAGCTGGCGCCCCCGGCTGAGCAAAGCTGTCTGAAACGCAATCATTCACGCTCTTGTGCTTTGCGACGCATCGTCAGATCAACTCCGCGCCGCCCGGAATAACGTGGTCCCGAGGCGGTTATTCCGTCGGAGGGATCTGTCCTATGTCGCTTAAACTTCTTCTTGCTGCTGCGGTTTCAACCGCCGCTCTTCTGTCCGCCTGCAGCCCCGCTGCTGAAGCTCCGGCCGCTGATGCGCCTGCTGCTGAACCGGCTCCGGCTCCGGAACCGGCTCCTGCTCCGGCTGAGCCGGCGCCCGCCCCGGTTGATCCGGCCGCCGTCCCGGCTGACCCGGCTGCTGCTCCGGCTGCCCCGCCGGCCAACTAAGACCGGACTGACCTGCTGAAAGCTCGCAAGAGCTGGGATAAGGGCGGCGCCATAAGGCGCCGCCCTTTTCACATGATCGTCTGACCTGCGCAGGTGGATGTGTTTACGGTGCACCTTCAAGCCGCCGGCGCTCGGCGATCAGTTTGGCTTGCCCCCGACGCTGCCCTCAGGACGTGTCTCCGGTCGGTTTATACGGGGGCTGTTTATCTCAGGCCGCTTTGGGATCAACATCGCCACGCTGTTCGCGCGCCCGTATCATAGCCGATACGATAATCGCACCGGTCATTTTGCCGATGACGAAGAAGATCCAGTTCGGCGTCGTGAACAGGGGAACAAACGTATGACCGGCCGCCTCCGCCTCCATGCGTGAACTGATGTCGGCGCCCCAGAGAAACACGGTGGTGTCGATCGGCGTCGCCAGCGCGCTCGACAGCAGAATACGGGTCGAAAACCGGTAACGGGTGTATGTGAAGAGAAGCCAGTCGACTGTTTCTGAAATCGCGAACGCCGCTGCGGAGGCGAGGGCGATACCGGGCAGGGAATAGTAGAATGACCAGCCGATGGCGAGCGCCATCAGGACGAGCACCCTGTGACCCATTTCGCGTTGTACGAAATCACGCACCACAAACACGATACCCGTGGCGATGGTAAGGGGATTGAAGAGGATCGGGCTTGCAACCCCGAACACGCCGCCCAGCAGTGCGGTCAGATCCGCCTGCGGAACGTTCTTGCCAAAGGTCCAGTTCAGAAACGGAATGAGGGCGACATAGACATAGGCCCACATCCGTCCCTTCAGGCGCCAGATGAGGACGCCGGTGGCGATATAGCCCAACAGTATAAATGGCAGGTGCGATGCATCCCGGAAGGCGATCGCCCCGACGATTTCATTCCACAGACCGTCCATGTCCGCCTGCTCTCTCTGTCTTGCGCCGGCAGCCGAACGGCAGTCGACTGATCATTTGCTGAAGCCGGGCCGTTCCGGCGATTATCATGAGCGAGTTAAGCGTGTCGACGTCCATCTTTCCTGCAGGCGAAGACCCGGTCGGTGTTCGGATTATCGCCGCCATTGGCCGACGCGGAGAGCTGGGGCGCAACAACCAGCTCCTTTTCCGACTTCGGGACGACATGGCCAATTTTCGACGGATAACCGCCGCCAAGCCCCTTCTGATGGGGCGTCGCACCTGGGAGAGCCTGCCCCGTCGCCCCCTGCCAGGGCGAGCGAACATCCTCGCCACGCGCAACACAGGATTTCTGGCGCCAGATGCGCATGTCTATTCAAGTCTTCCGCCCGCCCTCGCCGCAGGTCGGGCCATGGCGGCCCGCGCGGGTGTCGGCGAAGTCTGCGTCATCGGCGGCGCCGACATCTATGCGGCGGCTTTGCCGTTCGCCTCCCACATGACGCTGACGGAGGTGGACGCCTCCTGCGAGGCAGATGTCTTCTTTCCTGATTTTGATCGCACACAGTGGCGTGAGACCGCGCGCCGGACTATCGCGGCGGGTCAGGATAACGATTATGACAGCGTTATCTGCGAGTTTGAACGCAGGTCCGTCTGAGCCGTCACGACGCTCAGGCAGTCCGTCGTGAAGCCCTTCGTTCACTTCTCCTCGCTGCGGAGTATGGCATGCGCCTGCGTCTTGTCCTGCTTGCCGTAAGTGCGCTGACAGCGTGTGCAGGGCTGGGGTCATCTGTACTCACGCCCGTGGCTGGCTTCAGGCCGGCTGCAGGCCTCTCGGCTGAGGCCATCCTGGCGATGGGCGCGCTCTGCTCGGCGGGGGATCGCGCCCTTACTGCGCCTGCCCCCGATCTCAGCCTTGCGGAGGGAATGGGGACGGGCGGCTTTCCGGTGGATTCGGTGAACCCTGACGCACAGGCCTGGTTCAGCTATGGTCTGGCTCTCAGTCATGCTTTCTATCATCAGGACGCCAAGACGGCGATGCGTCGGGCTGCGGAGCTTGACCCGTCCTGTTCGCGCTGCGCCTGGGGTGAAGCCTGGGTGCTGGGTCCGACACTCAATTACGGCGTCAACGATGCTGAACGTCGGCTTGCTCTGAAGGCGGCGCTACGCGCCAGGGCTCTGGTCAAGCCAGGCGATGGGCTCTCCGCCCGCCTCGCCGAGGTCATGGTGGCGCGCTATGCCGATCCTGAAGCCGCCACGGGCGACGCCAAGAGCCGGCTCGGCGCCCCGCGCGCCGGGGGCGGCGGCACGGAACCCGCGTTCGGGCAGGCGCTGGCCAGTATCGCCGCCGCCTACCCTGGAGAGAGCGAGCTGGCGGTCCTTGCGGCGCACAGTCTGATGATCCCCGTGCGCGGCGGGAATAACGAGGGTCTGAAGCCAGCGCTCGTCATCCTGGAAGATGTTCTCAGGCGCGAGCCCCGCAACACCGCGGCGATCCACTACTTCATTCACGGTACGGAGTTTGATGGTCGCGCAGAGGATGCAATCGCCTATGCCGAACGCCTCAGCGTCCTCGCGCCCGCCGCGAGCCATCTCGTTCACATGCCCGCCCACACGTTTTTCCATGCCGGTCGCTATCACGAGGCGGCCGTGGTGAACGCGCAGGCGATTGAGGCGGACGTCGCCTGGCTGCAACAGGGAGGCGACCCGCGTCCGCCGCAGGATGCATCCTTCCGCCTGCCAATGTACTACGCTCATAATCTGGCGTTTGGTCTGGCTGGATCGCTGATGTCGGGTGATGGGCCTCTGGCCCTGGCGTTTGCGCAGCACGCCCGTGCGGTCTATCCCGCCGCGGCTCCTGCTCAGCGCTTCGATCCCACGCCGCGTACGTTTGTCGCGCTGGCGCTCTTTGCGCCGGAAGAGATGCTGGCGCTTGCTCCTCTGCGTACCGAGAATGGGGAATTCCGGACCTATCGGGCTTATGGCCGTGGTGAGGCGCTGCTGCGCAGGGGTGATGCTGACGGGGTGCGTCGCGAAATTGCCGCGCTCAGAGCCCAAACTGATGGCGGAGCTGAAGCGACCATTGCCCTGGGGGTGCTCGAAGGACGCCTTGCCATGGCGCAGGGGCGCGCGCGCGACGCCATCGGCCATTTCGCCAGCGCAGCCGAGGTCCAGGATACCAAGCTGCGCGGCTACATGGATCCTCCGACCTGGTGGTACCCCGTGCGCCGGTCTCTTGCCGCCGCCTATCTCGATGCGGGTGACGCCCGTGCGGCCGAAGCCGAGGCCCTCGCGGCGTTAGGCGCCTGGAAGAACGATCCGCTCGCGCTTTTCGTCCTGGCGGAGGCCCAGGAGCGCCTCGGTCGCGCTGAGAACAGCGCAAGGACAAGGGCTCAGGCGCGCGCGCTCTGGCGCGGCGACTTCGATTCGATCACCCTTGAGGCGATCTGACAGCCGGCCACGGCGGCTGCCGGGGGACCTGACAGTGACAGGAGCTTGCCGCTCAGGCCCCTTCGCAGAAAAATTTTCTATGCGTGTTCTGAGACACGCTTATGCTGCGCTGCAACAAAAAGCGTGGCTTGCTATCGTCTGGGCGGCGCTGACGTTTCCGCCATCTTTAGGCTGCTCTATAAAAAACAAACAATGACAGGCGGTTAAATTAAACTGAGGCGCTCACCAGCTTACTCTCAGCAGGATCGTGGTATGACGCGGAGCAGCATGCGTCTTTTCGGCCGCATCCGACGCCGCTCGCCCGGGCGCGCCTGAGCTGTTGACGCAGAGGTGATCCATCGCAGAGGATGAACGATGCGCGCTCCGCTAAACGCCGGACGCACGCTGGCGCCGCATGAGAAATACAGCGCGCCTCGGGAGGATTGCGTAAAGGGAGGAAGCGTCGCATGGCGCAGCTACATCGTATTTCACTCGTCAGCCTGATTGCCCTTGGAATGGCGCTGCCAGCCATGGCCCAGCAAAGCGGACCGCAGTCGGCGCCGCAGGCGGATGATCAGGACCGCACCAGCCGTGACGTCGTTGTCGTGACGGCGCAGAAGCGCGAAGAGACGGTTCAGGACATCGCGGTGGCTGTTACCGCCATCACGAGTGAGCTGCGCGATGAGATCGGTCTCACCACCGTGCAGGACTACACGAACTTTGCGCCCGGTCTTTCCTACACGACGGCCAACGACCGCCTTGGCATGCGCGGCGTGACCCGTACATCGAACAATTTCGGTATCCGGTCGGGCATCTCGAACTATGTCGACGGCGTCTATTTCTCCTCCGCCATCCCGGCCAGCCGCGAGCCGATCTTCATTGAACGTGTCGAGGTTGTTCGCGGGCCGCAGGGCACGCTCTACGGTCGCGACTCGATCGGCGGCGCCCTTAACGTCATCACGAAGCGTCCGACCGAGGATTTTGAGGGCCAGGTCAATGTGGGCGCGGGCAACTTTGACGCCTATTCTGTTCAGGGCACCTTCGCCGGTCCCATCACGGACTGGATGCGTTACCGCGTCGGCTATTCGCGCTCCGTACAGGACGAGGGCACGTTGACCAACTACGGTAATGGCGTGTCCGAAGGCTACCGTAAGGATGACACCTATTACGAGGGTCAGCTTGAGTTCGACATCGGTGAGGATTTCGATCTCTGGATCCGCGCTGGCCGGCTGGGTTGGGATGCGCGCCTCGGGGCTCCCGGCGCGCGTACGGCTGTTGATGCGCCCTATCCGTATAATACGCGTTTCTTCAACTCTACGGCGGAACTCGGCCCCAATGGCTGGTTTGGTCTGCAGTATCCCAACCGGGTGCAGGTGGGGAACCAGAACACCAACCCCTCCATCACCGATCGGAACGGCTTCAACACGAGCTTTACGAACTTCGCGCATCTGTGGCCGACCTCGGAGCTGGCCATCGAGGCGGTTTATCGCGCGCCGGGCTTCGACATTAAGTATCTCGGCGGTTACGTTCATTACCTCTACAATCTGCAGCAGGACCAGGATGGAACGGCTGTTAACTCATTCACCTGCGATGCGCTCTGCGGTCCGACCTTCGTCGGTCGGAACATCAATACGGACCGGATTTCCGACTACACGGAAAACCGCGGCTGGTTCTCCAACGAACTCAACTTCATCTCGACATGGGAAGGTCCGCTGCAGGTTACGGCCGGCATTTACGCCTACCAGGAGAATTATAACCAGCTGGTCTTTGTGCACCAGACTGCCAACCCGGGCGGGCCGGTCTGGGATTTCGGCGCGACCAACACGTGGCTGACGAACGCCGGGCCGTTCCTCGGTTCGCCGGCCCCGGCCAATCTGCCGATCCTTCCTTTCCGCGGTCGCAACTCCGCCTCCGGCGGACCCGCCAATGCGCCAAATGGCTCGTTGATGTATCACACCAACAACCAGGCGGTGAATAACGCCTATGGCGCGTTTGTGCAGACCGATTATCAGTACAATGATCAGCTGAAGTTTACGGCGGGTCTGCGCTGGTCGACCGATATTCTGGATGGTCGCGAATATGCTCGGGTCATCAACCACTATATCATCGAGAACCAGCTTGAAGGCGGGTTCCTGCAGGCCTATTCGCTGCTCCCCGCCTACGCTGGCCTGCGTGCGGCTCTGGGGCCGAATGCGCTTGCGATCATCGCGGGCGCCATTCCCAACTCGGTTCCAACACGTCTCGATGTCACGCGGACAGTCGGTGGGGCTGATCCGTCGACGATCACCACGGCGGATCCGTGTGGCGCTGCCGGAAAAGGCGTCGTCAATCTCGGCCCCGCCTCGAATAACTGCGCCGACAAGGCTCAGTTCGGCATCTACTATGATGCGGCGACGGGTAACGCCTATCGCGACCTCTACACGACCTTCGAGGAAGTAACGGGCGTGCTGGGCGTCGACTGGACGCCGGACGACGATACGCTGATCTACGGTAAGTATAATCGCGGCTATAAGCCCGGTGGTCTGGGTTGCTCAGCGGTGAACTGTACTCTGGTCGTCACGCCCTTTACTGACAAGGAACTGGTGGACGCCTTTGAGCTGGGCTTCAAGCGCACCTGGTCGGGCCTTGACCTCATCACAAACGCCACGCTGTTCTACTATGACTATCAGGGCTATCAGGTCTCCAACACGATCGTCCCGGAGGACCCGGGTGGCGGCCAGCCCCGTCCGGCGCCCTATGCCGCCTACGTGAACCTGCCGGAAACGAAGACGACGGGCTTCGAGCTTGAGACCATCTGGTATCCGACCGACAACTTCCGGATGATCTTCAACTATGGCTACACCAATCCGGAAATCGGCAATTCACAGTCGCTGGTGCATAGTCTCGATCCGTATGCGCTCGATCCGCTCGCCAAGCCTCTTGGCGCGCCGGCGGCGGCGCCTGCGTCCTGCCCGGCTGTTCCGCCAGCCAACGGCTCAGCGCCGTCGCCTGCTACGACGATTGTCTGCAAGGGTCTTCAGGGCCAGAATCTGAATGGCAACATTCTGCCCTTCAGCCCCAAGAACAAGATCGCTATCAATGGCACCTACACGTTCGATCTTGAAGATGGTTCGACGATTGACACCTCGCTGAGCTATTTCTGGCAGGACGTCGCCTACAGCGACATCTTCAACCGCCCCTACACGGAGATCCCCGCCTGGGATCAGACGGATGGACGGATCAGCTGGACGAATGCTGATGGCAACATCACGCTCATCGGCTTCGTGCGTAACCTCTTCGACCAGGTTGTCTATGACAGCCGCGGATCGGGTCTGCGTGAAGGCACCTACAGGCAGCTCGCGCCGACCGAGTGCTATACTTCCCCGGTCAATACGCCGGCTTTCGGGTCGCCGCCCCGGTCGTCGTGCTACACGACTGGACAAACCCTGCGTCCGCCCCGGACATGGGGTGCTGAACTGCAGGTCAGGTTCTGATCCTGACCGTCTGATTCTGCGGCAGGTCCGCAGTCAGTATGGCGCCGGTCCCCTCAGAAGGGGGCCGGCGCTGTGCTTTTGGGGGGGCATGCGGCCAGCGTCGTCGTGAGCAATGGCGGCGCGCGATGGACCTCGCTGGTTGGACTGCGGGTCGGTAAGATCAGCACCTGTCGCCAGACGGGCACGGCCCCACGGACTGTGTGACGGGCAGGCGCCTGGGCTTGAAATGGGCCGGCGGCCCGATCAGGCCTTGAGGCGCTCAAGTCTTTGCGGATTATTGGCGTTCAGCCAGCTGTCCGTCATCGGCGTGAGCCACTGGCATGTCCGCTCGATGAAGCCGATCACCTTATGCCCATCCGCCGGCGGCCGGGTCGCCATCTGATAAGCCTCCGCCATATCGGTTGCATGCTGAGGGTGATTGAGGCTGAACAGGTCTCGGCGAAGATCGAGATCTTCTGTGTAGATCTGCTCGCGTTCCATCACGAGCGCAAAGCCGGCCGCAAGGGATGCATGCCCGGCATCCATAGCAGCGGCGCGGACCCGGTCGGGCGTCCGCGCCGCCGAGAGCCTTCCGGATGCTGTCATCATGCGCGGCCGCAGACCCAGAATATCGCCGTTCATCGAGGCCGCATCGATACGCTGGGGGGCCAGCATGCGCGCCATGTTGCGGCCCGCGACACAGATTGAGTTAACGGCGAGCCGGAAGCGCGCAGGAGAAAAAGCGCCATCGGGGGCGAACACATCTTTCCACTGGAACACGGCGACGACCGTCCGGCCGAGGCGCGGATGGCGTCTCCGGAGCTGGGCGGCGAGCGCATGCTCCCAGTTCTCATGGCTGAACCCTGGACCTGCCGCCGCCCCGAGGCGCAAAAGAATGAAAACGGCGGCCCCGCCGGGGCGTCCACGCGCCGCCGGGCCTGACAGATAAACCGAATGCAATCCCTCTGCGAAACGTTCCAGCGCGATGTCGACCGCCTCCTCGGCCGCCTCGGCCGCCGCCTGCGGGATCCTGTCACGTGACAGTGCGGCGTTGGTGACCCGGCCCCAGTGGTCCTGTGGCCAGAACGCGCCGCGCAACCGAACCGTATGGCCCATACGCTACCACTCCACCCTGACGTCGCAGACCCGTTCCCGGATCGCGTCCCTCAGTATCTGCGTCACGTCGCTCCTGCGTGACGTCGTAAACAAAAGGTTAAGTAGGGCGCTGGCGAGTGCAAGGAGATTCATCTGTCAGGCTGCGATTTCTCCTCTGTCGCCGGCTCTGCGCATTTACCTGTGTTAACGCCGTTCGCCGCGCCCAGGCGCCCCGATACTGTTTCTCGCCTCCCGTCGCACGGGGAGGGCGTCATGCGCTTGAGGGCTGCGACCTCATCTGCGCAGGGGATCAGCGCATCTCTGTCGCGCCCTCGACGTGCGGGTATGAAACTCTGCGCCAACGATCCGGCCACTGCGATCATACAGGGACGAGGTTGGGCTGAACCGGGTCTAACTGAACGTGATCTCAGGCGCGGACCTGGAGGCTGTCGTGAACACAGCCTCGCTTACGGCTGCAGCCAGAAGTCTGAAGGCTTCGGCTGCAGCGCCTGAACCGGTTGCTGCGGGCAGGCCGGTATCTCCGCCCTCGCGCAGGTCGGAGAGAATAGGCAGCGCCCCGAGAAAGGGCACGCCGAGCTCGCCCGCCGTTCGTTCAGCTCCGCCCCGCCCGAAGATGTAAGCGCGCGATCCGTCAGGCTGATCAAACCAGGCCATGTTTTCGATGACGCCCAGCACCGGAACATGCGTCCTGGCGAACATGCCAACGCCACGCCGGACGTCAGCAAGGGCCACTTCCTGCGGCGTCGATACAATTATGACGCCGTCCAGCGGCAGCTTCTGAACGAGAGTCAGCTGCACTTCCCCTGTTCCCGGAGGCGTATCGATGAAGAGGATATCAAGATCACCCCAGTCAGTGTCGTTGATCAGCTGTGAGACAGCCGACATCACCATCGGACCGCGCCAGACAACAGCCTGGTCGGGATCAACCAGATAGCCGATCGACATTGTGGACAGTCCATGCGCCATCACCGGCTTCATGCGCTTCTCTGTCGCCTCCGGCCGGCGCCGGACGGAGCCCATCATCGTTGGCAGGGACGGTCCGAAAACATCGACGTCAAGAAGGCCCACACGCAG
>Ga0169931_10000709_pt1 | contig 55332 bp, 52 predicted proteins | sample Kivu_15m_20L_FD_129675 | JGI IMG/M metagenome (GOLD analysis project Ga0169931, IMG submission 129675) | Freshwater microbial communities from Lake Kivu, Western Province, Rwanda to study Microbial Dark Matter (Phase II) - Kivu_15m_20L... | ecosystem: Environmental > Aquatic > Freshwater > Lake...
ACCGGGCGCATCACCGAGGCGAAGGCCGCCGAGCTGCGGGCGAACGCGACCACCCGGGCGAACGACATGCTCGACCGCACCGCACCCGCCCCCGGCGAACGCGGCCCCCGCGGCGCCCACGGGTTCGGTGCACGAGGTGCCGCCACCCCGACGGCGGCGCAGACCGCCTGACCGACGGCGACGTACATCACACCCCCGCCCGAGGGGCGGTACGGCAAGCAGCCGTGCCGCCCCTCGGCGCGTCGGGGGACGATCAGGCGGACGTCGCTGCGTCGGACGCGGCCACGTCGAGGAGGTACCCCCGTGACCGCACGGTGCGGATCACGAGACCGACCTCGGCGAACCGGCGGCGCAGCCGGAGGATGTGCACGTCGAGCGTGTTCCGACCGGAGAATCCCTCCGGCCACCCCGCCTCGTTCAGCGCATCCCGGCCGACCAGTCGACCGAAGTGCTCAACGAGCACCCGGGCGAGACGGGCCTCGAGCGGGGTGAGCACGACCTCGCCGCCGACGAAGGACAGCACCCCCCACGAGTCGACCAGCGGAGCCGGACGACTCCGTGCGGCAAGCCGCCGCGCCAGGGTCTCGCACCGGCGCTCCACGTCGGCGCGCACCGCCGGCAGCCGAACCCAGTCCTCGAGCTCGTCGACGACAACCGGCGGCGCAGCCGTCGGATCGACGAGCAGCAGCCTCGCCGCCCCGACGGAACGCAGACGGTCCAGACGTTCCGCCTCGGCCGGCCAACGGATCCGGTGCACCTCCATGCCCTGCGACGGTAGGGATCCGCTGTTTCCACGACGTTTCGTCGGCGTGAACCTTCGTGACGACGTGCCATGCTCCAGCACGTGACCACCGGCCCCTTCCACGGCATCCGCATCGTCGACCTGACCTCCGTCGTGCTCGGCCCCTACGCCGCGATGCTGCTCGCCGACCTCGGTGCCGACGTGATCAAGGTCGAGGCTCCCGCCGGCGACCTCATGCGCTACGTCGGCACGGAACGGATCCCCGGGATGGGGTCGCTGTTCCTCACCATGAACCGCAACAAGCGCTCGATCGCGCTCGACCTCAAGCAACCCGCAGCGCTCGACGTACTCCACGACCTCGTCGCCGGCGCGGACGTGGTGCTCCACAACATCCGTCGCCCTGCGGCGCAGCGGCTCGGGCTCGACCACGCATCACTCGCGGCCGTGAACCCCTCGATCGTCTTCGGCGTCGCCGCCGGGTACGACCCCCGTGGCCCCTACGGCGACCGGCCCGCGTACGACGACGTCATCCAGGCGCAGAGCGGCCTGCTCGCGCTCCAGGAACTCCACCTCGGCGCCGCCAGGTTCGTCCCGACGCTGATCGTCGACAAGACCGTCGGCGTGAACCTCGCGTTCGCGGTTGCGGCCGCGCTCTTCGCCCGGGAACGCGACCCGGACCGTCGCGGACAGGAAGTCGTCGTGCCCATGTTCGAGGTGATGACGAGCTACCTGCTGCTCGAGCACCTGCTCGACGCCACCTTCGTGCCGCCGCTCGCACCGCCCGGCTACGGCCGGATCCTCTCCCCGGACCGGCGAACCCACCGCACTGCGGACGGCAGCATGTGCATCCTGCCCTACACCGACCCGCAGGCGGAACGGCTCGCCGAACTCGTCGGTCGCACCGACTGGCTGACCGACCCGCGCTTCTGCGACCGGGTCGCCCGCACCGAGAACCACCATGCGTGGATGGCCGAGCTCGACGCCGTGTTCGCCACCCGGACCTCGGCCGCATGGCTGCCGCTCCTCGACGCAGCCGGTATCCCCGCCGCGAAGGTGCAGACCCTCGACGAGGTGCTCGCCGACCCGCACCTCGCATCGTTCGGGTTCTTCGAGGAGGTCGAGCACCCGAGCCTCGGCACCTTGCGTCAGCCCGGTGTTCCCATCACGTTCACCCGCACGCCCGGCGGGCTCCGGCACACCGCGCCGGCGCTCGGCGAACACTCCGTGGAGGTGCTCGGCGAGGTCGGCTACGACCCCGCACGGATCGACGCGCTCGTCGCCGCGGGAACGGTGCTCACCCCCGGGGAGTGAGGTCGTTCACCGGGGTGAGGGGCGCCCGACCACCGAGCACCGCCGTGATGTTGCCGCACGCCAGCTCGACCATGGCGGCCCGCGCCTCGATCGTCGAGGACCCGAGGTGGGGCAGCAGCACCGTGTTCTCGCAGGCGGTCAGGCCGTCGACGAGTCGGGGTTCGAACTCGTAGACGTCGAGTCCGGCCGCGGTGATGGTGCCCGCGCGCAGCGCCTCGACGAGCGCCGACTCCTCGACGAGCGTGCCGCGGGCCACGTTCACGAGGATCGCCGAGCGGCGCATCGTGGCGAGCGCCGCCGCGTCGACCACGTGGTGGGTCTCCGGCGTCGCCGGCGCAGCGAGCACCACGACGTCGGAGGTGGCGAACAGCGTCGCCCGGTCGACGAGCTCCGCGCCGAGCGCCGCCGCCTCCGGGCTCGGGGTGCGGTTGTGGTAGCGGATGCGCATCCCGAACCCCGTCGCCCGGCGCGCGATCGCCGAGCCGATCTTCCCCATCCCGAGGATGCCGAGCGTCTTCCCGGCGACGGTGAGCCCGAGGAGGTCCATCGGCCGCCACCCCTGCCACGTGCCGGACCGCACGAGCCGGTCGGCCTCGGGGATCCGACGGGCCGCACCGAGGATCAGCGCCCATGCGAGGTCGGCGGTCGCATCGGTGAGCACGTCCGGCGTGTTCGTCACCTGCACACCTCGAGCGGTGCACGCTGCGACGTCGACGTTGTCGAACCCGACCGCCATGTTCGCCACCACCCGGAGCTGCGGGCCGGCCGCGTCGAGGAAGGCCTCGTCGATCCGTTCCGACAGGAGCGCGAACACCCCGTCGACCCCTCGGACCAGCTCGTGGAGCTCGTCGGGAGGGCACGGGCCGTCGACGTCGCGGTGGCGGACCTCGAACCCGGCGGCGAGCAGTGGGGCGACGCCCGGGGCGGGCAGGCTTCGGGTGACGGCGACGGTCGGTGCGGGCACGGGCGCACGCTACCGCCGCGGCCCTCTACGCTCCGCCGCCATGGAACTGCGCATGGACGGCAAGGTCGCGATCGTCACCGGTGCTTCCCGGGGGATCGGCAAGGGCATCGCCAAGGCGTTCGTCGACGCCGGGGCGTCGGTGATGCTCGTATCCCGGAAGGCCGAAGGGCTCGAGGCCGCTGCCGCCGAGCTCGGCGGGGACGTCGCCTGGTTCGCCGGACACGTCGGACGCGAGGAGGACGCTGCCGCAGCGATCGACGCGACCATCGAACGGTTCGGTGCGCTCGACGTGCTCGTGAACAACGCCGCGACGAACCCCCACGCCGGACCGGCGATCGACTGCGAGCTGTCGCGCTGGGACAAGACCCATGAGGTGAACCTGCGCGGCCCGTTCATGTGGACCCAGCTCGCGTGGCAGCGCTGGATGCGCGACCACGGCGGCAGCGTGCTCAACATCGCGTCGGTCGGCGGGTTCACGACGTCCGGATCGCTCGGGGTGTACTGCGTGTTCAAGGCGGCGCTCATCCACATGACGAAGCAGCTCGCTGCAGAACTCGGGCCGAAGGTGCGGGTGAACTGCATCGCCCCCGGCCTGATCCGCACCGACTTCGCGAGGATCCTGTGGGAGGGGGACCGAGGGGCACAGGTGGCGCAGATCTACCCGCTGAAGCGCCTCGGCGAGCCGGAGGACATCGGCGAGGCGGCGCTGTTCCTCAGCGCCGCGGCGAGCTGGATGACCGGCCACACGATGGTGCTCGACGGCGGCGAGCTGATCCGCATCACCGAGATCGACATCGACGACTGATCGACGACCCGGTGCGGATCGGCATCTCGCTCACCACCTCCTACCCGGCGGGGACCCCGCCACGGGCACTCGCCGCAGGCCTCGTCGACCGCGTCCGCGCCGCGCGCCGGGCCGACCTCGACAGCCTGTTCGTCGGCGACCACCACGGGACCGGGCCGACCAACTACTTCCAGAACGTGCCGACGATGGCGCGCCTCGCCGCCGAGTGGGGCGACGCGCCGTTCGGGATCCTGTGCCTCCTGCCGCTGTGGCACCCGGTGCTGCTCGCCGAACAGGTCGGCACGCTCGCCGCGTTCGGTTCGGGCCGGTTCGTCCTGCAGGTGTCCCTCGGCCACGGTCACACGCAGTTCGCCGCGCTCGGCGCCGACCTGCACCGCCGGGTCGGCCCCTTCGAGGCGAACCTGGCGGTCCTGCGCCGCCTGCTCGCCGGTGAGGAGGTCGACGGGGTGCGCGTCGCCCCCGTACCCACCGAGCCCGTCGAGTTCTGGCTCGGCGGCACCGCCGACGCCGCGCTCGACCGGGCGGCACGGCTCTGCGACGGGTTCCTCGCCTCGCCGGAGCTTGCGTTGCCGGCGGCCGCCGAGCGCGCCTCCCGGTACCGGGCCACGTGCGACGCCGCCGGGCGCGACCCGGGACCCGTCGCGATCCGACGGGACGTCTACGTCGGCGTCGACGCTGCCGAGGCCCGACGCACGACGGCACCCGTGCTCGCGGGCGGCTACCGCGGCTTCGATCCCGACGTCCTCGTCATCGGATCGGCGGAGGAGGTCGCCGGGCACTTCGAGGAACTCGGACGGGTCGGCTACACCGACGTGATCGTGCGGCACGTCGCCGTCGGACAGCACGACGTCGTCGCGTCGACCGAACGACTCGCCGACGTCCGGGCGCTGCTGCACGCACGTCCCGGGGACCCACCCGGGCTGTAGCGTCCGGCGCATGAAGATCGGACTGTTCCTCGGAGATCTCCTCGCCGGCTCGCCGGACGACTTCGTCGCCGGTATCGCCGCCGCACACGCGGACGGGTTCGCGTCGGCTTGGGTCCCGCAGGTGTTCGGATGGGACACCCTCACCCTCCTCGGCGTCGCCGGACGAGAGGTCCCCGGCATCGAGCTCGGCACCGCCGTCGTGCCGACCTACCCCCGGCACCCGATGGCGCTCGCCGGTCAGGCACTCACCGTGCAGTCCCTCACCGGTGGGCGACTCGCCCTCGGCATCGGCCTCTCGCACAAGGTCGTGATCGAGGGGATGCTCGGCTACTCCTTCGACCGCCCGGCCGTGCACATGCGCGAGTACCTCGCCGCGCTGCAGCCGCTCCTGCGGGGCGAGGCGGCCGACGCCCGCGGGGAGACCGTCACTGCGGTCGGCGGGCTGTCGGTGCGCGGCGTCGAACCGCCGCCCGTGCTGCTCGCGGCGCTCGCCCCGGCGATGCTGCGCCTCGCCGGTGCCGTCGCAGACGGCACGATCACCTGGATGGTCGGCCCGCGCACCCTCGGCGAGCACATCACCCCGCGCATCACGACCGCCGCGCACGAGGCCGACCGGGGCACCACCCGGATCGTCGCCGGTCTGCCCGTGTGCGTGACCGACGACGTCGACGGCGTGCGCGCCCGGGCGAACCGCACGTTCGCGATGTACGGCACGTTGCCGTCGTACCGGGCGATGCTCGACCGCGAAGGTGCGGAGGGTCCCGGGGACGTGGCGATCATCGGTGACGAGGCGACGGTGCGCCTCGCGCTCGAGGACCTCGTCGCCGCAGGGGCCACCGACGTCGTGGCGTCGCTCTTCGGGCCGCCGGAGGACAAGGAGCGCACCCGCTCCCTGCTCCGGTCCCTGCTCTGACCGTCGCCGGCGGCCGCCGGCAGCACGGACTCAGGCGTTCGCGAGGGCGACCTTCTGGTGGTGGATGCCGCCGACGTGCAGGTCGACCAGCCAGGTCGGCGACCCGGTCGTGTGCAGCGAGGTCAGCCACGGACGGGTCGAGAGCTCCTGGAACATCGCCCGGAGCTCCCACCGCGCGAGGTTCGCGCCGAGGCAGAAGTGCGGACCGTGCCCGAACGCCAGGTGGTAGTTGGGGTCACGGGTGATGTCGAACCGGTAGGGCTCGTCGAACATCGCGTCGTCACGGTTCGCCGAGGGGTACCAGACACCGACGGTGTCGCCCCGCCGGATGGTCTGGCCGTGCATCTCGACGTCTTCGGTGGCCGTGCGGGCGAACTGGATGACCGGTGACGTCCACCGGAGGATCTCCTCGACCGCGGTCTCGACGTACCGGCCGGGTTCGCTCACGAGCATCGCCATCTGGTCGGGGTGCTCCATGAGGGCCAACAGGCCGCGCGACGTCGCGTTGCGGGTGGTCTCGTTCCCCGCCGCGATCAGCAGCGACAGGTACCCGTAGAGCTGCTGCTCGGTGAGCTCTCGCCCGTCGACGGTCGCCCGGACGAGCTTCGTGGCGAGATCGTCGCCGTCGCTGTGCCGCTTCGAGTCGATGAGGTCCATCAGGTACTCGTGGAACTCGACCCGCAACCGGCGGCGCATCGTCGGCTTGTCCTCGCCCGGCAGCGCCCACGTCATCGCGTCGGAGTCGAACATCGAGTCGGTCCAGCGCCAGATGTCGGCGTAGTCGTCGACGGGGACGCCCATCATCTCGCAGATCGTCGCGAGCGGGAGCTTGACCGCGAGGTCGTCGACGAGGTCGGTCCCCCCGCCGGACCGCAACCGGGCCTCGAACTCGTCGACGAACCGACGGGCGTGGGTGGCGAGCGACTCGGCCATCTTCCGGCAGCGGGCCGGGGTGAACTCGCGGTTGGTGATCGACCGGAACGCCTGGTGCTGCGGGTCGTCCATGAACACCATGTCGAACGGTTCGTCGGCGTCCCAGCCGTAGGCGGCGTCGCGCTTGCGCTTCACCTCGAACATGCGCTCGTCGTGGCCCCGGGAGGCGATCCGGAGGCGCTTCCCGCCGTTGATGAACCGGTCGGCGTCCCGTCCGACCGCGTGGACGTCGTCGTAACGGGTGATCGCCCAGAACGGCTCGATGTTGTCGCGTTCGTACCAGAAAACGGGCGCCTCTCGACGCAGCAGGTCCCATTCGGCCCACGGGTAGCCCTCGGACTGGTACTTCGCGATCGAGTGGATGTCGATCGTCGCCAGGTCGTCCCGGCCGAACACGTTCCGGTCCCCCGCCATGTGTCGTCCCCCCCATGTGCACCGCCCCCGCGGATGACAGCACAACACTACTTCCCCCCTACGCTGCCGCCCACCGACGGGACCGTCCCGACGAGACGATCGGGGGGACGATGAGCGTTCGAGGTCGGGCGCTCCTCGCCATGGTCGCCGCCGTGGTGCTCTGGCCGGCCGGCTCCGCGCTCGCCAAGACGGTCGACCTGCCCGGCACGGTGCTCAGCATGCACCGGATCGCGTGGGCCGCCGCCCTCTACGTCGTGGTCTCGGGTCTCCGAGGGCGCTGGCCGAAGGCGGCGTCCCTGCGTACCGGGGCGCTCGTCGGCATCAGCTACGCCCTCACGAACGTGCTGTTCTTCGTCGGCGTGAAGTCGACGACCGTCGCGAACGCGACGATCATCCAGTCGCTCCAACCGCTCCCGATCCTGCTGCTGTCGAACCGGATGTTCGGGGAACGGGTCGGTCGGCGGGAGGTGCTGCTGTCCTTCGGGGCGGTCGGCGGCGTGGCGCTCGTCGTGTTCGGGTCGACGTCGACGGTGCAGTGGAGCGCCACGGGCGACCTCCTCTGCGTCGGGTCGCTCGTCGCCTGGGTGGCCTATGCCGTCACGACGAAGAAGGCGCGCGCCGACATGGAGGCGATCGAGCTGCAGGCGAACATGCTGCCGACCGCAGCCGCCGTGCTCGTCCCGATCGCGCTCGTGTCGGAACGGGCGCTCGGGCCGGGCGGACCCGTCGAATGGCTCGGGATCGTGGCGATCATCGCCACCGCGGGGACCGGCCACCTGCTCATGGGATGGGCGGCACCGCACCTGCCGATCACCCAGACGTCGCTGATCGGACTCGGTCAGCCGCTCGTCGCCGTGATCCTCGCCGCGGTCTTCCTCGATGAGCCCGTCGTCGGCTGGCAGCTCGTGGGCATGGCCGTCGTGATCGCCATGACGGCCGGCGCGCTCACCGCCCGGCAAGCCACTCCCGCACCTCGCTGAGCTCCTCGGTCGAGACCTCGTGCCCGAAGGGGTAGGTCCGCTCGGTCACCTGCGCGCCGGCGGCGGCGAAGCGTTCCGCTGCCGCCCGGCGCTGCCCGGGGTCGAAGATCGGGTCGTGGTCGCCGTGGGCGAGGAAGACCGCCACGTCGCGGGCCCGGGCGTCGTCCCAGTCGACGCGGTGCGCCGGGTGCAACGGACCGCTGAGCGCCACCACGGCTGCGGGTGGCGGGCGGTCGGAGCGACCGAACGCGAGGGCGAGCGCGAGCCCCGCCCCCTGCGAGAAGCCGAAGAGCACCGCTGCGGCGGGGTCGAACCCGCCGTCCGCACACACGGCGTCGAAGGTGCGGCCGAGCGTGCCGAGCGCCTCGACGAAGCTCGCCTCGTCGAGGGTGCGGGTCACGAAGTCGACGCGGTAGAACGACGCCCCGTCACCGCCGGGGTGCGGCCCGCGGGGCGCCACATGGGCGAACCGTCCGCCCGGGTCGACGAGCTCGGCGAGCTGGAGGACCGCCCACGGATCCCGGGCGTAGCCGTGCACGGCGAAGAGCAGCCGGGCATCGGACGACCTGCCGCCGGAGCGGACGACCGGGAACCGCGGCGCCGGTTCGACCCCGTCGCGCCCCGACGCACCGGATGAGACGGATGTCACACTTGTACTAACCTGCTCGACATGCTCACTCCCTACCGCGTCCTCGACCTCTCCGACGAACGCGGCCAACTCTGCGGCCAGATCCTCGCCGGCCTCGGCGCCGACGTCGTGCTCGTCGAACCGCCCGGCGGCTCCCGGTCACGGCGGCTCGCGCCCTACGCGGGCGACGTCGTCGACCCGGAGGGCTCGCTCCCGTTCTGGGGCATGAACCGGGGCAAGCGGTCCGTCGTGATCGACCTCGGCACCGGGGCCGGGCGGGCCGACCTGCTCCGCCTCGTCGCCGGGGCGGACATCCTCGTCGAGTCCGCCGACCCCGGCGAGCTCGAGGCCATCGGCCTCGGCCGGGACGTGTTCGCCGCGGCGAACCCGGCCCTCGTCCACGTGAGCATCACGGCGTTCGGGTCCGACGGCCCGAAGGCGAACCTTCCGGTCACCGATCTGACCGTGCACGCGTCCGCCGGCCAGCTCTCCCTCACCGGCGACCGTGACCGACCTCCGGTGCGGATCTCGATCCCGCAGGCGTACCACCACGCCGCCGTCGAGGGCGCCGCCGCCGCGCTGATCGCCCTGCACGAGCGCCAGAACCACTCCGGTCTCGGCCAGCACGTCGACATGTCGGCCCAGCAGTCGATGCTGCACGCCGCGCAGTCGATGATCCTCGCCCATCCCCTCAACTCCGCACACCTCTCGCGCGTGTCGGGCGGCGTCAACGTCGGGCCGATCACCCTGCAGCTCGCCTGGCCGTGCATCGACGGCAACGTCTCCGTCACGTTCCTGTTCGGCGCCGCGATCGCCCCGTTCACCAAGAACCTCCTGAACTGGGTGTGCGAGGAGGGCCACTGCGACGAAGCCACCCGCGACAAGGACTGGGTGAACTACACGACCCTGCTGCTCGGCGGCACGGAACCCGTGTCGGAGTACCAGCGGGTCCTCGGCTGCCTCGCGTCGTTCTTCGCCACCAAGACGAAGGCCGAACTGCTCGAGGCGGCGTTCACCCGACGCCTGCTCGTCGTCCCCGCCCTCACCACCCAGGAGGTGCTCGACAGCCCGCACCTCGGGGCCCGGGGCCTGTGGGACGACATCGAGGTCCCCGGTCACGGCACGGTGCGTTTCCCGGGGCGGGTCGCGAAGTTCTCCGCGACCCCCCGCCCGGTGCTCCCCGCACCGCCACGCCTCGGCGAGCACACCGCCGACGTGCTCGGCGAAGCGGGCCGCACCCCCGCCGTTGACGGCCCGCGCCGTGGGGCCGGTGCGGCACAGCGGCCGCTCGAAGGCCTCAAGGTGCTCGACTTGTGCTGGGTGATGGCCGGTCCGGCGGCGAGCCGCGTGCTCGCCGACTACGGCGCCACCGTCGTGCGGATCGACTCACCGACCCGCATGGACACCGCGCGCACCCTCCTGCCCTTCCGTGACAACGGCGCGGCAGGCAGCGTCGAGGACTCCGGCCTCTACCAGAACATGAACGCCGGCAAGCTCGGGCTCGCGCTCGACATGAACAACGAGGCGGCGCGCCCCGTCGTCGAAGACCTGATCCGCTGGGCGGACGTGGTCATCGAATCGTTCTCGCCGAAGGCGATGCGCGGCTTCGGGCTGTCCTACGACGCCGTGCGGGCGATCAAGCCCGACATCGTCATGGCGTCGAGCTGTCTGATGGGCCAGGACGGCCCGTGGTCCGAGCTCGCCGGCTTCGGCACGATGGCCGGCGCCGTCTCCGGATTCTTCAACATCACCGGCTGGCCCGACCGACCGCCGTCCGGACCCTTCGGCGCCTACACCGACTACACGTCGCCCCGAGTCTGGGCGGCGACGATCCTCGCCGCGGTCGAACATCGACGCCGCACGGGCGAGGGGCAGTACATCGACTTCTCCCAGGCGGAGGGGTCGATGCCGTTCCTCGCCACCGCGCTGCTCGACACGGCGGTGAACGGGCGGGGCTTCGAACGTCGCGGCAACGACGACCACGAGCTCGCCCCGCACGGCGTGTACCCCGCCGCCGGTGACGACCAGTGGATCGCCGTCGCCTGCCGGGACGACGCCGACTGGGCGACCCTCGCCGGGATGATCGGCGCACCCGCCGACCTCGCCGGCCTCGACACGGCCGGCCGGCTCGGCCGGCGCAGAGACCTCGACGCCGTGGTCGCCGCATGGACGGCGACGCTGCCTCCCCTCGAGGCGCAGCAACGGCTCCTCGCCGCCGGGGTCCCCGCCCACCAGGTGCAGAACACGGTGGAATGCGTGGAGGACCCCCAGCTCGTGCACCGCTCCCACTTCCGCAAGGTGCGCCACGCCAGCCAGCCCGACGGCATCACCTGGATCGAGGGAACCCGGTTCCGACTGTCACGGACACCGGCGATCGTCGAGGACGGCGGGCCGATCTACGGCCAGCACAACGAGCAGGTGCTGAGCGGCCTCCTCGGGTATGACGACGAGCAGATCGTCCAACTCGTCATCGCCGAGGCGATCGGCGGCTGAGCGTCGTCGCACCCGGTCCGCTCATGCAGGTCGGGGGGCGGCCGCCTTGCGCAACCGGTCGAGCACGGCGAGGCCGAGACCGTCGGGCGGCGGCGGCACGACGAAGAGCTCCTCGACCCCACGGTCGTCGGCGTCGCGCAGCCTCCGGTACAACGTCGCCGCGTATGCGGCGAGATCGTCGGGCGGGTCGAGGACGACGACGTCGCCCGGGAGCGCCGCGCCGACGGACCCGGCGAGGGCGAGCACACCCACCCGTCGGCCCGTCGCCCGCGCCGCCGCCACCCGGGGCCCGATCGCCGTCGCGTCGACGAGGGTGACCGCCGTGGCCGGCGCGTAGTGCGACGCCAGCATCCCCGACGCCCGTGACGGCCCGACCGCCACGCGCTCGACGGGACCGCCGAGCACCTCCTCGATCACCTCGACCGGCACGCCGCCGGGGCGCAGCAGTACCGGCCGGTCGCCGAGCACCTCCACGATCGTCGACTCGACGCCGACCCGGCACGGGCCACCGTCGATCACCGCTGCCACACGGTCCCCGAGCTCGGCGACCACATCGGCCGCCGTCGTCGGACTCACCCGACCGAACCGGTTCGCCGACGGCGCGGCGACCGGGACGCCCGCGGCCCGGATCACCGCACGCGCCACCGCATGGTCGGGAACCCGCAGACCGACGGTGTCGCGCCCACCGGTCACCGCGTCGGCGATGCCCGGCCCACGCCGAACGACGAGCGTCAACGGTCCCGGCCAGAACGCAGCGGCCAACCGCAACGCGTCGTCGTCCGGTTGCGGGGACCACCGGGGGAGCTCCTCGGCGTCGGCGAGGTGCACGATCAGCGGATGGCCGAGGGGACGGCCCTTGGCCGCGAAGATCGCCCGAACAGCCGCCTCGTTCGTGGCATCGGCGGCGAGGCCGTACACGGTCTCCGTCGGCAGACCGACCAGCTCCCCCGCCCGGAGCAGCGCTGCGGCACGGTCGATGTCGTTCGGCGGGAGCAGCAGCACCGGCCGATCGTACCGACGAGCCGGCGACACCCGGCCGCGACCGTGTGCGAGCATGCGGGCCATGGCGTCCTACGACGAGGTGTACCGACGGTCCGTCGAGGATCCTGACGGGTTCTGGGCCGAGGCGGCCCGGGCGATCGACTGGGAGACCGCGCCCGCCACCGTGCTCGACCGCAGCGCCGACCCCTTCGTGCGGTGGTTCCCCGACGGCGTACTCAACACCTGCCACAACGCGCTCGACCGCCACCTACCCGAGCGCGCCGACCAGGCGGCCGTCATCTACGACTCGCCGGTCACCGGCACCGTGCGCACGATCACCTACGCCGAGCTCGCCGAGGAGGTCCGCCGCTTCGCCGGCGTCCTGCGGGGGCTCGGGGTCGGCGTCGGCGACCGGGTCATCGTCTACCTCCCGATGATCCCCGAGGCGATCGTGGCCATGCTCGCGTGCGCCAGGCTCGGCGCCGTGCACTCGGTCGTCTTCGGCGGGTTCGCGCCCCACGAGCTCGCCGTGCGCATCGACGACGCGACCCCGAAGGTGATCGTGTCGGCGTCGGGGGGCATCGAGGTCGACCGTGTGATCCCCTACAAGCCGCTCCTCGACGCGGCGATCGAGCTCGCCGACCACTCCCCCGACGCCTGCGTCGTCCTGCAACGCCCCTTCGTCGACGCACCGCTCGTCGCCGGACGAGACCACGACTGGACGACGGCCATGGCCGCGGCGACCCCGGTCGAGGCCTGCGTCCCCGTCGCGGCGACCGACCCGCTGTACATCCTCTACACCTCCGGCACGACCGGGAAGCCGAAGGGCGTCGTGCGCGACAACGGCGGGCACGCCGTCGCCCTGCGCTGGTCGATGGCGAACGTCTACGCCGTCGAGCCCGGTGAGGTGTTCTGGGCGGCATCCGACGTCGGATGGGTCGTCGGCCACAGCTACATCTGCTACGCCCCGCTCCTCACCGGGTGCACCACCGTGCTGTACGAGGGCAAGCCGGTCGGCACCCCCGACCCCGGTGCCTTCTGGCGGGTCATCGAGCAGCACGGCGTCTCGGTGCTGTTCACCGCACCCACCGCGTTCCGGGCGATCAAGAAGGAGGACCCGGACGGCGCCCACCTCGCCGGGCGCGACCTCAGCCGGTTCCGCACCCTGTTCCTCGCCGGCGAGCGGCTCGACCCCGACACCTACCACTGGGCGACCGATCTGCTCGGCGTGCCCGTGATCGACCACTGGTGGCAGACCGAGACGGGTTGGCCGATCGCAGCGAGCTGTCTCGGCCTCGGCACCGCGCCGCTCAAGCCGGGCTCACCGAGCCGGGCGGTCCCCGGGTTCGACGTGCGGATCCTCGACGACGACGGTGCCGAGGTGCCCGCCGGCACCGAGGGTGCGGTCGTGGTGCGTCTCCCGCTCCCGCCGGGCTGCCTGCCGACCCTGTGGCAGGACGACGACCGGTTCGTCGCCTCCTACCTCGCGCGGCACCCCGGCTGGTACCTCACCGGCGACGGTGGCCACCTCGACGCCGACGGCTACCTGTTCGTCATGGGACGCGTCGACGACGTGATCAACGTCGCCGGCCACCGGCTCTCCACCGGCGCGATGGAAGAAGTGCTCGCCACCCACCCCGACGTCGCCGAGTGCGCGGTCGTCGGCGCCGCCGACGCGCTGAAGGGCCAGGTGCCGCTCGGCTTCGTCGTGACCAAGGCGGGACGCGACCGCGACCCGGAGGAGCTGCGCGCCGAACTCGTCGCACTCGTGCGGGAACGGATCGGTGCGGTCGCCTCGTTCCGAGACGTCCGCGTCGTCGCTCGCCTGCCGAAGACCCGCAGCGGAAAGATCCTGCGGGCGACCATGCGGGCGATCGCCGACGACCGGGCGTACACGGTGCCCTCGACGATCGACGACCCGGCGATCCTCGACGAGATCGCCACCGTGCTCGGGAAACGGTCCTGAGGTGGCGGGCGAACCCGCGACCGCCACCGCTCGCCGCACGTCACCGTCCGGCATCGCCGCGTCGATCACCGCGATGACGTCGTGGTCGGCGTCGGGCGTGATCACCAAGGGACTCGCCATGGGCGGCCTGGCGATCCTCACCTACCGGATGGTGCTGTACACCGCGCTGATGATCGGCCTGCTCGGCCTGCGAGGACGGCGGCTCACCGTCGCGACGCTGCGCACGGCCCTGCCCGGGGGCATCGCGCTGGGGCTCGACATCACGCTGTTCTTCACCGCCGTGAAGCTCACGACGATGGCGAACGCCACGGTGATCGGCGCCCTGCAACCCCTGGTGCTCCTCTTCGTCGGGCCACGGCTCTTCGGGGCGAGCGAACGCGCCACGGGGCGCGACATCGGCATGGCCTTCCTCGCCGTCGCCGGGGTCGCCGTCGTCATGTTCGGGTCGACCGGCCTGCCCGACTGGAACGCGCGCGGCGACCTGATCGCTACCGGCGCCCAGTTCGCGTGGGCGTGGTACCTGATCGCCTCGAAGCGGACCCAGCAGATGCTCGACCCCTTCGAGTACAGCGCCGCCACCGCCGTGATCTCCACGATCGTCGTGCTGCCCTTCGCCCTGCTGTCCGGTCAGGACCTGTCGTGGCCCGCCGCGTCGAACTGGCCGTGGCTCATCGGGCTCGCGATCGGCCCCGGACTCGTCGCCCACACGGCGATGAACTGGTCGCTCACCCGGATCCCCGTGTGGATGAGCTCGACGCTCAGCCTGTTCATCCCCGTCACCTCCGTGCTCCTCGCGTGGGCGTTCATCGACGAGGACGTCGCCCCGGTGCAGTTCGTCGGAATGGGCGTGGTGCTCGTCGCCCTGTTTGCGGTGTTGCTCCGGCCGGCCCGGCCGGCGGTGCCGGCGCGAACGGGGTCGCCGGTCCGCCCGGCATCACCCACTGCGACCGTTGCGGCGGCGCCCTCGAGGCCCGACTCGTCGGTGATCGCCGCCGACCGGTCTGCACGGCCTGCGGGCGCGTCCGCTACTTCAACCCGGCCATCGGCGTCGCCGTCGTGGTGCGCGACGAGCGCGGCGACGTGCTGCTCGGTCGGCGGGCGGGCAGCTACGCAGGGCAGTGGTGCATCCCCTGCGGGTACGTCGAGTGGGACGAGGACGTACGCGCCGCGGCGGCCCGGGAGTTCGCCGAGGAGACCGGCCTGCACGTCGTCGTGGGCGACGTCGTCGCCGTGCACTCCAACGACCACAACCCGGCGCAGCACACCGTCGGCATCTGGTTCGCCGGCACGGTCGTCGGTGGCGAACTCACCGCCGGTGACGATCTCGACGACGTCGGCTTCTTCCCGCCGCTCGAACCGCCGGGCGCGCTCGCCTTCCCCACCGATGTCCTCGTGCTCGAACGGCTCGGTCGGCAAGACTGGCCGGCATGACCGCCGACGGACCGCTCGAACTCCTCGTCTTCTCCGACTTCCTCTGACCCTGGTGTTACGTCGGGGCCGTGCGCCTCGAACAGCTCCAGGCCGAGTTCGGTGACGCGATCACCGTCGTGTGGCGGTCGTTCCTGCTCCGCCCGGAGGCGAAGCCGGGCGGTCGTCCGATGGACCGGTTCACCGAGTACACGACGAACTGGGCCCGACCGGCCGACCTCGAACCGGGGGCGCGGTTCCGGGTGCCGTGGTCGGGCGAGCACGAGCCGCCGAGCCACTCGGTGCCGTCCGCGATCGGCGGGAAGGTCGCACAGCTCTTCGGCGCCGACGTCGGGGCGGCGTTCCGCATGCGCCTGTTCGAGGCGTACTTCGGCGAGCACCGCACGATCTCCCGTCGCTCGGTGCTGCGTGAGGTCGCCATCGAGGCCGGCATCGACGGCGACGCCTACGACACGGCATGGAACACCTACGAGGACGATCTCGTCCGCCGCGTGCTCGAGGACCACACGACCGCCGTGCAGTCAGAGGTGACCGGCGTGCCCGCCGTCGTGATCGACCGCACCTACCTGCTCCCCGGCGCCCTCGACCTCGAGCAGTACCGGAAGTCCCTGCACTACGTACTCTCCCGGCGGGAAACCACCCCCGAGAGTGAGGGAACCGCATGACCGAGCCGATGTCCGACCGGACGACGCTGCACCGCTACCCGCAGCGTGGGCGCCACGACCGCGCGACGATCGACGCGATCCTCGACGAGGGACTCCTCGCCCACCTCGGGTTCGTCCACGACGGTCGACCGGTCGTGATCCCCACGATCCACGCCCGCCTCGGGGACACGGTGTACCTCCACGGGTCGGTGGCGAGTCGTGCCATGCGAACGTCCCGAACGCTGCCCGTCTGCGTCACCGTCACCCTGCTCGACGGCCTCGTGCTCGCCCGGTCGGGGTTCAACAGCTCCATGAACTACCGCTCGGTGCTCGTGTTCGGCGACGCCCGCGAGGTCGTCGACCAGGACGAGAAGCGCCGCGCGCTCGACCGCCTCGTCGATCACGTCCTCGACGGCCGCATGGCGGATCTCCGGCCCCACACCGACCTCGAGATGCGCCAGACCACCGTGCTCGCCGTCGCGCTCGACGAGGCCTCGGCGAAGGTCCGCAGCGGCGGACCCGTCGACGACGACGAGGACCTCGACGCCACGGCGTGGGCGGGTGTCGTGCCCCTGCGGCTCACGGCCGGCACCGCCGAACCGGCGGCGAACCTCCGCCCCGGGATCGACACGCCAACCTCCGTGAGCGACTGGCACCGCTGACCGCGCAGTTCTCGCCGACCCGCCGTCACCGTCGCCGGTAGGCTCGCCCCCGATGGACCAGCCGACGCCCGTCGTCCCCGGACCGCCCCCCACCCCGGACCCCGCCACCGAGGCGGGCCTGCGCAGCGGGCAGATCCTCACCGGGACGGTGCGCGCCGTCGACGCGAACGAGGTCGTCGTCGAGCTGCCCGGCGGACTCGTCGGTGTGGTGCAGCGCGACCACCTCACCACCGGCGGGCGGACCGCTCCGGCGGACCTGCTCGCAGCGGGCGACGGGATCGAGGCGGCGGTGTTGCTCCGCGACGACCCGCAGCGGCGGATCGTGCTCTCCCGCACCTGGGCGATGCGCCAACGGGCATGGGAACGGATCGATGCCGCGCTCGCCGCGGCGACCCCGATCGAGGTGACCGTCACCGGTCGCACCAAGGGTGGCCTCGTCGTCGACCTCGGGGTCCGGGGGTTCCTGCCGGCGTCGCAGCTCGACCTCGAACGGGTCGACGACGTCGACGCATGGGTGGGCCGCACCGTCGAGGTGCTCGTCACGGAGGCGGATCGCACCCGCGACCGGGTCGTCGTGTCGCGTCGGGCCGTGCTGCGCAAGGCCGAACGGGCCCGGGCCGCGACGTTCGCAGCGACCCTCGAACCCGGCCAGGTGCACCGTGGCAAGGTCGTGCTGCTCACCGAGTTCGGGGCGTTCGTCGACGTCGGCGGGGTGCGCGGGCTCGTCCACCTGTCCGAGCTCACGTGGCGGCGGGTGTCCCGCGCCGACGAGGTCGTCCGCGTCGGCGACGAGGTCGAGGTGAAGGTGCTGCAGGCCCGCGGCGACCGCAAGGTCAGCCTGTCGATGAAGGCACTGCAGGACGACCCGTTCCGCGGCGTCGAGCCGGGCGCCGTACTCGACGGCATCGTGACCCGACTCGCCCCCTTCGGCGCGTTCGTGCGCATCGGCGACGACGTCGAGGGCCTCGTCCACGTCAGCGAGCTCGCCGAGTACCGGATCAGCGGACCGGAGGAGGTCGTGACCCCGGGCGACGCGGTCTCGGTGAAGGTGCTCAAGGTCGACCGTCGTCGGCGGCGGGTCGAGCTGTCCGTCATCCAGGCCGTGCTGCGCTGACGCGCCGCGACCGCCGGCGGCGTCGGCCGGCGGCGACCGACGCCGCACCGGCGCTGCACAGCGCGGTGAGGAGCACGAGCTCGTCGAGCAACCGCACCGCCCGGGCCACGTCCGCCGCGGTCGGCGGGTCGTCCTCGCCGAGCGTCGGCCGCACCTCGACACGATCGCCGTAGCGGAGCTCCCCGCCGAGCCGTACCCCGAGCGCCGCCGCGAACGCCGCCTCGGCGACGCCGGCGTTCGGTGAGGGGTGTGCCGGCGCCTGGGTCCGCACCGCCCGGAGGATCGCCCCCGCCCGCCTCGGCCGCAGCACGACGACACCGAGCGCGACGAGCCGGGCCGGCACCCAGGCGGCGACGTCATCGAGCCGCGCCGACGCCCACCCGAACCGCTCGTAACGCGCCGAGCGGTGTCCGACCATCGCGTCGAGGGTGTTCACCGCCCGGTGCGCCGTCGCTGCGGCGCGACCGCCGACGAGCGCCCAGAACACCGGGGCCGCGAACGCATCGACCGCGTTCTCCGCCACCGACTCCACAACGGCCCGGGCGATGCCCCCCTCATCCAGCGTCGAGGGGTCGCGACCTACGAGACCCGGCAACGCCTGCCGGGCCCCGTCGAGATCACCGGCGACGAGCAGGTCACCGATCTCCCGTGCGGTCGACCCGAGCATCCGCGGGGCGGCGACGACCCCGACCGCAACCGCCGTGGGCACGAGGGTGCCCGCCGCCGCACCGACCGCCAAGCCGGCGACGGCGTGCGCCACGCCACGGCTCCGCCGGTCGGCGTAGCGGCGGCGCTCGAGCTCCGCCATGAGCGAGCCGAACCACGCGACGGGGTGGAACGCATCGGGCGGCTCGGGCACGAGCCGGTCCCACAGGAGCCCGAGCGCGACACCTCCGGCCCGACGTCGCAGCACCTGCACCATGACCGCAGTATGCAGCACCCCGGGGAGGCCCCGGTCGTGATCGCGGCGGTGGGTGGCTAGCCTTTCGTCCACGATGACGACGGCCAGCGCCGCAGAGCGGCAGCCCCTTCGGCTCGATCGCACCTCCCCGACGGTGCGCCCCCGGCGACGACCGCTGCGCACCGCAGTCGTCACGATCGTCGCGTTCGCCCTCCTCGCGCTCGTCCCCGCACCGGCCCGGGCCCGCACCATCGAGGAGCTCCGGGCCGAGGCCGACCGGCTCGCCGCCGAGCTCGAGGAGGCCCGCGACCGCCTCGACGTGCTCGGCGAGGAGTACCTGCAGGCCACCGCCGACCGTGAGGCCGCCCTCGCGGAGCAGGCCGCAGCCGAATCCGCGCTCGAGGCCACCCGGGCGGAGGCCGAGCTGCGCAGCGCCGAGCTCGCCGAGTACGCGATCACCGCATACATCGGCGGTGGCAGCCTCGCCGACGTCGAGGGGCTCTTCTCGAGCCGCGCGAACGAGGCCGGGCAACGGCTGAGCTACCTCGGGAACGCCGCCGGGAACCGTCGCCAACTCCTCGAAGGGCTGCGGTCGAGCCGCCAGGCGCTCGAGGGTCGCATCCGCACGGTCGACGCCGCACGGGCACGCGCCGACGAGCAGCTCGCCCGTCTCGAGGCGGCGCAGGCCGAGGCCACCGAGGTCGAGGCCGCGATCGTCGCCACGCTCGACGCCACGAAGGGCGAGCTCGCCACCCTGCTCGCCGAGGCCGAGGAGCGGCGTCGGGCCGAGGAGGCCGCTGCGGCGGCGGCCGCGGCCGGCCGAGTGAGCGATGGCGGTTCCTCCCGGGTGACGGTGCCGCCGGGCCTCACCCCGGCCGTGCGGCCCGAGGCAGGCGTCGCGGTGAACGCCGCCCTCTCCCAACTCGGCGTCCCCTACGTGTTCGGCGGCGCGAGCCCGAGCCGTGGCTTCGACTGCTCGGGGCTCATGTACTGGGCGTGGGCACAGGCCGGCGTGTGGATCCCCCGGCCCGCCGACTACCAGCGCGACGAAGCGATCCCGATCTCCTTCGAGCAGCTCGAACCGGGTGACCTCGTGTTCTACGGGGAGCCCGTCAGCCACGTCTCGATGTACATCGGCAACGAGCTGATCGTCGATGCCCCCCAGACCGGGGACGTCGTGCAGGTGAAGACGATGTGGTACTCCCGCAAGCCGATGACCTACGGCCGGGTCGGCTGAGCCGACGCCGCCCTACCGGCGGACGATCGAGAACGACACCTCGGCGCCCTCGACGCTTCCGGTGACCGGCTGCGGCACGTCGACGATCCGCAGATCGACGGCCAACGTCGCCTCGGCGACCATCTGCCGATGGGCGTCGACCGCGGCGGCGATCTCCGGCGGGGCGCACACCTCGACGGTGATGCGGTCGGCCACGTGCAGGTCGGCGTCCTTGCGGGCCTGCTGCACGAGACGAACGAGGTCGCGGGCCACGCCCTCGGCCCGCAACTCGTCGTCGACGGTCACGTCGAGGTCGACGACGAGGTCGTTGCCTCGCAGCGGCATCGTCGCCGCGCCGTCGGGCGCCTGCAGGACCAGGTCGAACTCACCGGGCTCGAGGGTGTACCCGGCGACGACGACGGTCCCGTCGGCCGCCGCCTCCCACGCCCCCTCCTTCGCCGCCCGGATGACGCGCTGGACGTCACCGCCGAGCTTCGGGCCGAGGACCCGCCCGTTCGGCCGGAGCTGGAAGGTGCCGAACGTGGCGACGTCGTCGAGGAAGGCGACGTCCTTCACGTTGAGCTCGTCCGCGATGAGGTCGGCGTGGTCGACGAGCGCCGCGGCGCCCGCACCGGCCACGGTGAGCCGCCGCAGCGGGAGGCGCACCCGCAGCCCGCGGGTCTCCCGCAGCGACAACGCGGCGGAGCAGACCTCGCGCACCCGGTCCATCCGGGCGACGAGCTCGGCGTCGGCGGGGAAGGCGGCGGCGTCCGGCCAGTCGGTGAGGTGGACGCTGTCGGTGGCACCGAGGCCCGTGGCGACCTCCTCGGCGAGGTAGGGCAGCAGCGGGGCGGCGACGCGCACGACCGTGTGCAGCACGGTGTAGAGCGTGTCGAAGGCGTCACGGTCGACGCCGTCGGTGCCCCAGAACCGGTCACGGCTCCGCCGGATGTACCAGTTGTTCAGCGCGTCGAGGAACGCCGTGACCTCGCCGCACGCGCCGGCGAGGTCGTAGGCGTCCATGCGGGCGGTGACGTCACGGACGAGCTCCCCGGTCTTCGCGAGCACGTACCGGTCGAGGAGCTGGGTGCTGTCGGTCCGCCAGACGGCCTCGTGGCCCTCGACGTTCGCGTACAGCGTGAAGAAGTGGAACGCGTTCCAGATCGGGTTGAGCACGAGCCGAACGACCTCGGCGATGCCGGAGCCGTCACGGTCGATCTTCAGGTCGAGACCCCGCAGGATCGGCGACGACACGAGGAACCAGCGCAACGCGTCCGACCCGATGGTCTCGAAGACCTCCTCGGGGTCGGGATAATTGCGCAGGCGCTTGGACAGCTTGCGGCCGTCCTCGTCGAGCACCACACCGTGACAGATGCAGTTCTTGAACGCCGGCCGGTCGAACAGCGCGACCGACAGGACGTGCATCGTGTAGAACCACCCGCGCGTCTGGGCGATGTACTCCACGATGAAGTCGGCGGTGTGCTCCTCGACGAACTCGCGGTTCTCGAAGGGGTAGTGGCTCTGCGCGAACGGCATCGACCCGGACTCGAACCAGCAGTCGAGCACCTCGGGCACCCGCCGCATCATCGACCGACCGGTCGGGTCGTCGGGGTTCGGCCGCACGAGGGAGTCGATGAAGGGTCGGTGCAGGCTGGTGACCGGCACCCCGAAGTCGGCCTCGAGCTCGGCGATCGAGCCGTACACGTCGATGCGGGGGTACGCGGGGTCGTCGCTCCGCCACACCGGGATCGGCGCACCCCAGAACCGGTTCCGGGAGATCGACCAGTCGCGGGCCCCTTCGAGCCACTTCCCGAACGCGCCGTCGCGGACGTGACCGGGGATCCAGTTGATCTGCTCGTTCAGCTCGACGAGCCGGTCGCGCAGGTCGGTGACCCGCACGTACCACGACGACAGCGCCCGGTAGATGATCGGCGTATCGGTCCGCCAGCAGTGCGGGTAGTTGTGCACGTAGCTGTCCTGGCGGACGAGCTTGCCCTCCTCGCGGAGGCGGCGGGCGACGAGCGCGTTCGCGTCGAACACGTTCTGCCCCTCGAAGTCGGGCACCTCGTCGGTGAAGCGCCCCTCGTCGTCGACGGGGACGACGACCCCGATGCCGTTCGCCTCGCACACCCGCTGGTCGTCCTCACCGAACCCGGGGGCCATGTGCACGACCCCGGTGCCCTCGGCGGTGTCCACGAAATCCCCGGCGAGGATCCGGAAGGCGTCGGTCCGCTCGGCGAAGAACGGCAGCAACGGCTCGTACCGGCGGCCGACGAGGTCGGCACCGCGGAGCGTCGCCACCTGCGTGGCGCCCGCGAGCTCCTTCTCGTACTTCGCCACCGTCGCGGTGCCGAGCACGTAACGGACGCCGTCCTCCTCGTACACCGCGTACTCGAGGTCGGGCCCCACGGCGAGCGCCAGGTTCGACGGCAACGTCCACGGGGTCGTCGTCCAGGCGAGGATCTTCGTCGGCCCCGGGTCGTCGGCCGTGGGTTCGAGCGTAAACAGCACGGTGAGCGCCGGGTCCTGCCGTGGCCGGGTGGCGTCGTCGAGACGGATCTCGAAGTTCGACAGCGGCGTCTCCGCCCCCCACGAGTACGGCATCACCCGGAACGCCTCGTAGACGAGACCCTTGTCCCAGAGCTGTTTGAACGCCCACATGACGCTCTCCATGTAGGAAAGGTCCATCGTCTTGTAGTCGTCGTCGAAGTCGACCCAGCGCGCCTGCCGGGTGACGTACTCCTCCCATTCCTTCGTGTACCGGAGCACGGAGGTGCGGCAATGTTCGTTGAACCGGTCGATGCCGTACTCGGTGATGTTCCGGCGACCGGAGACCCCGAGCTCCTTCTCCGACTCCATCTCGGCCGGCAGCCCGTGGCAGTCCCATCCGAACCGACGCTCGACCCGCTGCCCGCGCATGGTGCGGTAGCGGGGCACGACGTCCTTCACGTACCCGGTGAGCAGGTGCCCGTAGTGGGGGAGACCGTTCGCGAACGGGGGGCCGTCGAAGAACAGGTAGGAGTTCTCCGCAGGGCGCTCCTGCACCGATCGGGCGAACGTCCCGTCGGCCCGCCACCGGTCGAGGATCCGACGCTCGATCGCCGGGTAGTCGGCCCGTACGGGCACGTTCGGGTACGGCTGATCGGGGCGGTCGGGCGTGTCCATGGCCCGCCCAGCGTACCGGCGCGACCCGACGGCCCCCCAAGGCGACCCGGCGCGCCCGGGGCCGAGGTCAGCTGCGGCCGACCAGCCCCACCGGGCAGGTCACGCCCGTGCCGCCGATGCCGCAGTACCCGTTCGGCACCTTGGCGAGGTACTGCTGGTGGTAGGCCTCCGCGTAGAAGAACGGGCCGGCCGGTGCGATCTCGGTCGTGATCTCGCCGTACCCGGCCGCCCGCAGACGCTCCTGGTAGGTGGCCCGGGTCGCCCGGGCGATCTCGGCCTGCGTCTCGGAGGTCGTGTAGACGGCCGAGCGGTACTGGGTCCCCACGTCGTTGCCCTGCCGCATGCCCTGGGTCGGGTCGTGGTTCTCCCAGAACGTGGCGAGCACCCGCTCGTAGGTGGTCCGATTCGTGTCGAACACGACGAGCACCGCCTCGGTGTGTGCCGTGCGACCGGAGCACACCTCCTCATACGTCGGGTTCGGCGTGTGGCCACCCTGGTAGCCGACCGCGGTGGTGACCACCCCGTCGGACTTCCAGAAGATCCGTTCCGCACCCCAGAAGCAGCCCATGCCGACGTACGCGACCTCGAGCTCGGCGGCCCACGGGCCGACGAGCGGGTGACCGTTCACGTGGTGGGCCGACGGCACGGCCATGGACTCGGTGCGACCGGGCAGGGCCTCCTCCGCCGTGGGGAGGTGCAACTTCGAGGATCCGAACAGCGCCATGGGCCGAGCGTAGGGCCGGCGGCGACGGTGCGCTCAGGTGGACGCCGGCTCCTCGAGCGGTCCCGCCCGGCGCCGACCGGCCGCAGCGAGGACGGCGAGCGCACCGACGACGATCGCCATCGCGAAACCCTGCAGCACCGACATCGCCTGGCCGAGCAGTACCGCGGCGAGGATCGTCCCGCCGACCGGCTCGGCCTGCATGAGCACCGACGACACCGTCGCGTCGATGTGGCGCTGCGCCCAAGCGACCAGCCCGTGCCCCACCATGCCCGGCACGACGGTGAGCGCGACGAGCAACGGCCAGTCGGTCCCCTCGAGCACGCCGAGGTCGTAGGGCCCGAAGACGGCGAGGGGCGTGACCGCGACCGCCGCGCTGATCGTCGTGGCGGTCAGGAACTGCAGGGTGCCGACCTGCGCCCGCACCCGCTTCGCCGAGGTGAGGAAGCCGATCCACAGCAGCAGCGAGCCGACCGCCAGGAGGTCACCGCGCAGGGACCGACCACCCGACTCGCCACCCCCCGGCGCGGTGAGCACGGCGAACACGACCCCGCCGACGGCGACGAGCGCGCAGCCGATCTTCACGGCGTCGAGGCGCTCCCCGAGCAGACGGGCGGCGATGGGGAGCATCAACACCGGGGTGAGTGCCCCCACGATGATGGCGTTCGCGACGCTCGTGTAGTTCAGCGCCGTGAAGAACAGGCAGAGGTTCAGTCCGAACAGTGCGCCGGACGGTGCGACCTGCCGGAGCTCGCGCCACGTCGGCAGCCGCCGGGTCGCGGCGCCGATGGCGACGAGGAACACGCTGCCCATCCACAGGCGGTAGAAGGACGTCACGACGCCCGGGGCGTCGATCGCCACGGCGATGACCCCGCCGAAGCTCCAGCACACGGTGGCGACGAGCACGGCGGCGGCGCCGAGACCGACACGGCGCTGCTCCGTCGTCGCTGCGAGATCGGACGAGCTCATCGGCGGGCCTCCCGCAGACCGGGTCGGTGGAGCGCGTCGCGCATCGCCTCGACGACCGGACGGGACGGGCACCCCTCGACGTGGTCGTTCACGACCCCCATCGACTGCAGGAACGCGTACACGGTCGTCGGTCCGACGAAGCGCCACCCGCGACGACGGAGATCGGCCGACAGCGCCACCGACGCCGGCGACGTCCCGAGCCCGGCGAGCGTGGACCGGTCGAGACGGGGAGGCCGTTCCGACGGCGCCGGTTCGAACGACCAGACGTACGCCGCGAGCGAGCCGACCTCCTCGATCAACTCGAGCGCCCTGCCGGCGTTCGTGACGGTCGCCTCGATCTTGCCGTGATGACGGACGATGCCGGCGTCGCCGAGCAGGCGCTCGACGTCACGGACACCGAACCGGGCGACGACGTTCGGGTCGAAGTCGGCGAACGCCGCCCGGAAGGCCGGGCGCTTCCGCAGGATCGTCAACCACGACAGCCCGGCCTGGAACCCCTCGAGGCACAGCTTCTCGAACAGCCGCCGGTCGTCGACGACGGGTCGGCCCCACTCCTCGTCGTGGTACGCGACGTAGGTGGGGTCGTCGCCGCACCACCAGCAACGCTCGCCCGACGCTCCCTCGGCCATCCTGCGTCGACCGGTCAGTACCCGGTCGCCGGACCGTCGGGCGTCGCCGCGGTGCTCGCGTGCGCCGTACGCAGGTCGGCACGGTAGGAGCCGGTGAGGTTCCCGAGGTCGGAGGTGATCGTCACCATCCCGAACCCGCCCCCGACGCGCTTGGCGGCGAGTCCGGCGACGGAGTGGATGCCCGGGGTGATCCCGCGCGCCCGGCAGGCAGCGACGACCGTGGCGATCGCGTCGTCGAAGACGGTGCCCGGGTTGTCGACGGCGGGCGGCAACCCGTAGGTGATGGACAGGTCGGCAGGGCCGACGTAGACGGCGTCGATGCCGGGGACGGCGAGGATGTCGTCGAGGCGTTCGACGGCCTGACGGGTCTCGATCATCGGGATGCAGGCGATCTCACGGTTCGCCGCCTCGTAGTACTCGACGCCGTGCTCGAGCGACGCCCGCACCGGTCCGTAGCTGCGCGCACCGTCGGGCGCGTATCGGCACGCGGCGGTCGCCGCCCGGGCCTCCTCGACGCTGTTCACCATCGGGACGACGATCCCCATCGCCCCTGCGTCGAGCATGCGGCCGATGATCCCGAACTCGTTCCACGGCACCCGGACGATGGGGGTCGTGTCGGCACCACGCATCGCGGCGAGCATCGCGATCGCTGCCTGGTAGTCGGCCGCGCCGTGCTGGAGGTCGATGCAGACGTAGTCGAACCCGGCGTGGGCGGTCGCCTCGGCGACGAGCGGGCTCGGGATCGCGAGCCACGCACCGAAGGTCGGTTCCCCGGCCCGCCACTTCGCCTTCAGTGCGTTCTGCATGGGCGGACCCTACCGTCGACCGGCGGCACCCGCTGCCGGAGGGCACCCCCGTAGGCTCTCGGTCCGATGGATGTCGCGACCACGAGCAAGTTCCTGGCGCTCCTCGCAATCGTCGCCGTGGGCGGTTCGGTGGCGATCACCGCGCTTCGGCTGCTGCCCGGCCCGGGCCCCGCCGCCGTCCGGGCCGACGTCGCCCGGGTCGCACCGTGGCTCGCCGCGGCGGTCGCGGTCGCCGCCACCGCCGGCAGCCTCTACTACTCCGAGATCGCCGGGTTCGTGCCCTGCGAGCTGTGCTGGTACCAGCGGATCGCCATGTACCCGCTCGCCGTCGTCCTGCCCATCGCCGCGGTCCGTGGCGACCGGACGGTGGGCCGCTATGCCGTGCCGCTCGCCGTCCTCGGGGCCGCGGTGTCGGTGTACCACGTGCAGCTCCAGGCGTTCCCCGACCAGTCCTCGTCCTGCGACGCCGCGGCACCGTGCACGGTCCGTGAGGTCACCGCCCTCGGGTTCGTGACCATCCCGATGATGGCCCTCGCCGGGTTCGTCACCGTCGTCGCCCTGTTCCTCGCCGGCCGTCCGACCCGAACCGCCGTTCCTGCGACCACCTCGGAGGTACCCGTCCCATGAGCTCGCCTGCACCGTCCTCGAAGCGTCGCCGCTCGGCGGTCCCCGGCATCGTCGCCATCGTCGTGGGCCTCGTCGTCGCCGCGGCTGCGGTGGCGCTGCTGACCGGTGGCGGGGAGGACGACACCGCGTCCCCGACGCAGACCACCCGGCCGACCACGGCATCGGGCGACGGCGCGGGCAGCACCTCGGGCGCGTCCGCCGGCGGGGTCGCGGTCGGCACCGTGCGTGTCGTCGGGGCGTCGCTGCCCGCGTTCCCCGAGAGCGGCGCCGACCGGGCGAAGGGGCTGGCCTTCCCCGAGATCAGAGGCCAGGACGTGGTGAGCGGCCTGCCGGTGACCATCGCGAACGACGGTCGGCCGAAGATCGTGATGGTCGTTGCGCACTGGTGCCCGCACTGCCAGCGCGAGGTCCCCGTCGTCGCCGACTGGCTGGGCCGGGACCCCCGGGCCTCGCTCGTCGACGTGTACGCGATCTCGACGGCCGTCGATCGCAGCCGCGGCAACTACCCGCCGGCGTCGTGGCTGACCGAGGAGGGGTGGTTCGTCCAGACCATCGCCGACGACGCCACCGGCAGCGCCTTCCGGGCGACCGGCGCGTCGTCGTTCCCGTCCTTCGTCGCGATCGACGCCCAGGGCAAGGTCGTGGCACGGGCCTCCGGCGAGCTCAGCGCCGCCCGGTTCGCCGACCTCGTCGTCGCCGCTGCCGGGCGATGAGCCATCCGCGGTCGCGTGCGTCGCAGGCGCGGTGGTGTTGACTCTGCCCATGAACGCTCCCACCGGCCCCGACGACGCCGTTCCCGCTGCGACCGTGATCCTCCTCCGCGACGGTGCGACCGGTCTCGAGGTGCTGATGCTGCGACGGAACTCGGCGCTCGCGTTCGCCGGCGGCGCGTGGGTGTTCCCGGGTGGACGGGTCGATCCCGAGGACGTCGACCCCGACGCCCCGCACGACCAGCTCGCCGCGGCGCGCAACGCCGCAGTGCGCGAGGCCGCCGAGGAGGCCGCGATCGATCTCGACGCCGACGGTTTCGTCGTGCTGTCGCGCTGGTGCCCGCCGCCGGAGGCACCGAAGCGCTTCGACACGTGGTTCTTCGTCGCCGCGGCGCCGGCGTCGCACGAGGTCACCATCGACGGCGGCGAGATCCACGACCATGCGTGGATCCGCCCTGCCGACGCGCTCGTCCGACGAGACGCGGGCGAGATCGAGCTCATCCCCCCGACGTGGGTGACGCTGCACCGGCTCGCCGGGTTCACCGACGTCGACGCCGCCCTCGCAGACCTCGCCGCAGCGCCCGTGGAGGAGTTCGTCACCCGGGTCGGACGCAAGGGCGACGACGGGATCCGCATGATCCTGTGGGAGCCGGACGTCGCCTACGGCAGCGGCGACGTCGACGCCCCGGGCCCCCGGCACCGGCTCATCATGGACGCCGACGGCTGGGCGTACGAGCGGTCGTCCTGACTCCCGGCGGAACGCTCAGCCGACACGCTGCCAGACGACGAGCGCGACGAGACCCGCCGTCTCGCCGAGGACCCCGAGCGCGCCGAGCACGTCACCCGTGTAGCCGCCGATCTTCCGCTGCGCCCCGGCGACGACGAGGACCGCGGTCAGCAGCGCCGCAGCGACCGCTGCGACCCCGCCGACGCCGCCGAGCGTCGCGCACAGCACGACGGGCACCGCCCCGGCGACGAGCGTCGCCCCGCGCCGAGCGGTACCGAACCGTGCGGGCAGGCCCCCGTCGGGGCGGGCATGGGGTCGGGTGAGGAGGACGGCGACCATGGCGGCCCGGGTCGCCGCCCACACCGCGGCCACCCCGGCGATCGTGGTGGTGGTCGGTACGAGTGAGGCGAACGCGCTCCAGCGCACCAGCAGGACGCCGACGATGACGGCGACCCCGAACGCTCCGACGTCGGGGCGGCGCATGATCTCGAGGCGCCGGTCCCGGGGGAGCGGCGGCAGCAGCCCGTCCGCGGTGTCGGCGAGGCCGTCGACGTGGAGGAGCCCGGTGAGGGCGAGGTCGAGACCGACCGCGAGTGCTGCGGCGAGCAGCGGTCCGGTTGCCCCGTCGAGACCCCAGCGCGCGCCGCCGACCGCCGCGCCGAGGAGGGCGCCGACGACCCCGAACCAAGCGAGCGCCGCCGGGCCGAGCGGGGCGGCACCGCCGAGCACGGTCAGGAACCCGACGGCGGCGCGCGGTCCGGCTGCGGGGCGTCGGGCGTTCACGACGGGAGGTGTGGCGCCGGTGGCGCGGGTGCGAGGTCGAGGACCCGGCCGGCGACCACGAGGACGGCCCGATCGGCGGCGTCGGCCACGGCGCGGTTGACCGCGCCGAGCACGTCGCGGAACCGGACGCCGAGCTCGCTCGAGGGGTGCACGCCGAGCCCGACCTCGTCGGACACCACGACGGTGAGGCCACGGCGACGGCGCAGCGCGGCGACCAGCGGGTCGACGGCGACCCGGAAGTCCGGGTGCGCGGCGACCCAGGTGCCGAGCGCGTCCACGAGCACCGTGTCGGTCGACGGAACGGCGTCGAGTGCGGCCGCGAGGTCGGCGCCGGCCTCGACCGTGGTCCACGACGCCGGCCGGCGGTCCCGGTGCCGGGCGATGCGGTCGGCCATGCCGGCGTCGGAGGCGCTGCCGGTCGCGAGGTAGGTCACCGGTCCGGCGGTGCCGGCCCAGCGCTCGGCGAGCTCCGACTTCCCCGATCGGGTTCCCCCGAGGACGAGCACCAGCACGCCGGTGACTGTACGCCCGGGGCGGCGGGTACCCTGTCGTCGGGCTGCCGGGTGACGGATGTCATCGCGAATGCCCTTGTGCGCACATTCACTTTCCGGTAGAGTAATTTTACGTTCGAACCTTCACAAAGGAGTGAAGCGGATGCCCACCACCATCCTCCGGAAGTCACGCCCGCTCGCCAGGCTCTGCGCCTGCGGCCAGCCGACGGTGCAGTACGTCACCGCCAAGGGCATCGCCGTAGCGGACGAGTGCTCCGCCTGCGCTGAGGAGCGCCGCCGGGCTCGCGCCTGCTCCTGATCCCCCCCGGTCGCCGACAGGCAGCCGAATGCACGACCCGGGCATCCCCCCTGCCCGGGTCGTGCCGTGTCCGGGCACCGGTGCGGCGCTCCGCCTCCTCCCGGCGGGCGAGCCGCCGGTACCGTGACCCCATGACCACGACGACGGACACCACGGCCGACGAGGTCGCCTGGGACCTCGACCCGCTGCTCGACGGCGCCGACGTCGACACCCTGCTCGACCGGGCCGACACGCTGGCCAGCGCCGTCGAAGCCGTCCGCGGCCGCGTCGCCAGCCTCGGGGCGGCCGAGCTCGCCCGGGCCATGGGAGACCTCGCCGCGCTCCAGGACCACCTCGGGCGGGCCGGCAACTACGCCCACCTCCGCTTCGCGACCGACACCGCCGACCCGACCCGCGGCGCCCTCGTGGCCCGCGTGCAGGAACGGTCCACCGCGATCGGGACGCGGCTCATCTTCCTCGACCTCGAGTGGGCGGCCGTCGACAACGACCGGGCCGAGGCGCTCCTCGCCGACCCGGCGCTCGCCTTCTGCGCCCACCACCTGCGGTCCCAGCGCCGCTACCGGCCACACCAGCTCGCCGAGGCCGAGGAACGCCTCGACGCCGAGAAGACCCAGACCGGGGCGACCGCCTGGAGCCGCCTGTTCGGTGAGCTGTGCGCGGCGATCGAGGTCCCCCTGCCCGACCGGACCGTCCGGCTCGAGGAGGGACTCGCCCTCCTCGCCCACCCCGACGCCGGCACACGCCGCGAGGTCGCCGAGGCGGTGACCGCCGGCCTCGCCCCGGGCCTGCGCACCCGGGCGTTCGTCTTCAACACCCTGTTGCTCGACAAAGCAGTCGACGACCGCCTCCGCGCCTACCCGACGTGGCTGTCCGCCCGGAACCTCCACAACGAGACCACCGACGCGTCCGTCGACGCGCTCGTCGACGCCGTCGTCGCCCGCTACGACCTCCCCCGCCGGTGGTACCGCCTCAAGGCGACCATCCTCGGGGTCGACCGGCTCGCCGACCACGACCGCATGGCGTCGGTCGCCACCACGACACCCACCTACCGCTGGGACGACGCCCGGGACATCGTGCTCGAGGCCTACCGCGGATTCTCCCCCGAGCTCGCCGACGTGGCGAGCCTGTTCTTCGCGGGCGACTGGATCGACGCCCCCGTCCGACCGGCCAAGCGACCCGGCGCGTTCTGCGCCTACACCGTGCCCTCCCACCACCCCTACGTCCTGCTCAACTGGACGGGAACCCGGCGCGACGTCCTCACCCTCGCCCACGAGCTCGGTCACGGCGTGCACGCGCATCTCGCCCGACCCCAGGGCGTGTTCCACCAGTCGACCCCGCTCACCCTCGCCGAGACCGCCTCGGTGTTCGGCGAGACGGTTACCTTCGCCCGACTGCTCGAACGCACGACCGACCCGGCGGACCGGCTCGCGCTCCTCGCCGAGCAGATCGAGGGGGCGATCGCGACCGTGTTCCGCCAGACCGCGATGCACCGGTTCGAGGTCGCCGTCCACACCCACCGCCGGGAGGTCGGCGAGCTCTCCGTCGACGACTTCGGCGACCACTGGGAGCGGACCCAGGCGGAAATGCTCGGCGACGCCGTCCGGATCACCGACGGGTACCGCACGTGGTGGAGCTACATCCCGCACTTCATCTCGACCCCCGGCTACGTGTACGCGTACGCCTACGGGCAACTCCTCGCCCTCGCCGTGTACCGCCGGGCGACGGAGACCGGGCCGGACTTCGTGCCCCGCTACCTCGACCTGCTCGCCGCGGGCGGGTCGCTCCCCCCGACCGAACTCGCCCGCATCGTCGGCTGCGACCTCGACGACCCCGGGTTCTGGGACGGCGGGCTCCGCATCGTCGAAGAGCTCCTCGACGCGGCGGAACAGGCCGCCCGCGACGCCGGCCGGCTCTGACCGGGCTGCCTCAGAGGTCCGCTGCGGTCCGCTCGTCGGCGAGCGGCAGACCGGCGAGGTAGCGGCCCAGGTTCTCGCAGAACTCCGGAGCGAACCGGCGGTTCGCCTCCCGGCTCGCCCCCGCCTCGTGCGGCGACACCACCACACGGGGGTGTCCCCACAGCGGGCTCTCCGCCGGGAGCGGTTCGGTGGCGAACACGTCGAGCACCGCCGTTCCGGGACGGCCGGCATCGAGGGAGGCCACCAACGCCTCCTCGTCGACGAGATCACCGCGGGCGATGTTGACCAGCACCGCGTCGGGTCGCATCGCCGCCAGGAACCCGGCGTCGACCAACCGGGCGGTCGACGCGTTCGACGCCGCCGTCAGCACGACGACGTCCGCCCGGCCGATCCGGTCCGTCGCCTCCTGCGGGGTGCACAGGACGTCGACGGGTTCGTCCCCACGAGGCGTCCGGCGCACGCCGACCACCTCGGCGCCGAGCGCCCGGGCCCGACGGGCGACCTCCCCGCCGATGTGGCCCATCCCCCACACCAGCCAACGGGAACCGTCGACCTCGCGGAACGCGAACGGCGCCCGTTCCCACCGCCGCTCCGCCTGCAGGCGCCGCCAGGCGCCGGCGTCCTGGAAGGCGTCGAGCACCGCACGCAGCACGAACTCGGCGATCGCCACACGCGTCCCGTGGCCGGTCGTCAGCCGAACCCCACGATCGATCAGCCCGGCGTAGAACGGCGTCTCGAACCCCGCCGCGGCCGAAGCGAACCAGCGCAGCGACCCGCAGCGACCGGCGAACCCGTAGAAGCGGCGGACACCCTGGTCCGGGAACAGGTCGTAGGTGCTCCAGATCACCTCGGGGTGCGCGTCGTCCCAGTCGAGCGGTGCACCGGCGGCGTCACGCCGGATCGTCCCGTCCCGGTCCATGGCGAGGAGGCCGATCATCGGATCGACGGCTCGCACGTCGGCGGCGAACGCGGCGTAGGCGGTCTCGGTCATCAGCACGTCCACGGTCGTGTTGCTAGTCGGTGGAACGCGCCCGTGCACGGGTCGTCGACGAGTTCGCCGCCGCCTGGGGGTTCCCCCTCGACGACGCTCGTCGGATCGGTTGCACGGACGGCAGCGCTCGGTGCGCGTTCCTCGCAGATCTCGGCGACCTCCTCGCCGCCCTCGTCGTCGTCGACGACAACGCTCCCGATCGGATCGGCGGGGCCGGCGCGCGTCGCGCCCCGTGTGCGGGACCCTTCCCGAACGGCAGCGGCGGCGCACCGCCGAGCTGTGGCACCGTCGGGGTCGCAGCTCGGTAGCGTGCGCGAGCGTGACCGCCGTGACCGTGTACCACAACCCCTCCTGCGGCAGCTCGCGACGGGCACTCGCCCTGCTCGCCGAGCGCGAGGTCGAGGTCGACGTCGTCGCCTACCTGCGCACGCCGCCCGACCGCGGGACGCTCGAACGCCTCGTCGCCGGGCTCGTCGACCCGGTCACCGACCTCGTGCGGCGTGACGCCCGGTTCCGGGAGCTCGGTCTCGGCGACGCCGACGTCGAGACCGCCGCGCAGGTCGTCGACCTGTTGGTGCGAGAGCCCGCACTCCTGCAGCGTCCGCTGGTCGTGCACGACGACCGGGTGCTGATCGGACGACCCGTCGAACGGATCGAAGCGTTCCTGAACGGCGGGTGACCCCGCGCCGGATCAGTGTGCGGGTCCGGTGATCCCCGACTTCTTCTTGTTGTGGATGCCGGTGATCTGGTCGTTCTTCACCGGTCGCTTGAAGTTGAGCGAGAACTCCGTCGACGTGGTGCCGTCGGCGGCGGTCTTCAGCGCCGACCGGACGATGAGCGTGCGCCCGGCGAGGTTCCAAGTGCCGATCCACGATCCGTCGCGGTTCGCCTGGGCCTTCTCGCCGACCTCCCACCCCTCGGTCTCGAGGATCTCGGTGTAGTACACGAGCACGGCCTGGGGCTCGACGCCGGTCACCTCGAGGGTCTCGGTCTCGACGAGGTCCTTGGCCTCGACGACCTTCGACTCCGCCCCCGTCGGACGGGGCAGGTCGGCGAACCGGATCTTCTCGAAACGCTCGCCACCGATGGTCACCTGTGCGGCGTCGTCGACCTCGGCGCCGCAGGCGGCGAGGGTGCCGGCGCCGAACACGCCGGCGAGCACGAGGGCGGACACGCGGAGGAGGGAGCGGGATGCGGTCACGTCCGCAAGCGTAGCGGCGGCGCCCCCGCTGGTTCGACTCCTCGAGCCGCGCGGCGCCGGCACGGCTCCGAGCAGGCCGAGCACGCGACGGCACCCGTACGATGCGCCCATGCGCACCGGGGTGTTCCTGTTCGGCGGGGTCGAGATGGACGACGCGGGGGCCGGGCCGCCAGCGCCGACCGACCGTCGCTACGACAACGAGGCGTGCTGGCACGCGACCGAACGCATCCTCGACATGGGGGTGCGGTCCGACCAGCTCGGCTTCGACATCTTCTGGTTGACCGAGCACCACTTCCAGTACGAGGGCTACGAGATCGTCCCGAACGGGATCCTCTTCGGCGCCACGCTCGCCGAGCGCACCGAGCGGATCAAGATCGGCACGATGTTCAACGTCGTCGGCCAGTGGCACCCGCTCAAGCTGGCCGAGGACTTCTCGTTCCTGCACAACATCTCCGGCGGCCGCGGGATCCTCGGCATCGGCCGGGGCACCGTGCCGCGCGAGGCCGAATCGCTCGGCACCCGCATCGGGAGCTTCGACAACCCCGACGCCGTCGACGCCGACACGTTCAACCGGGAACAGTTCGACGAGGCCGTCGAGGTGATCCGTCGGGCGTTCACCGAGGAGCAGTTCAGCTTCCACGGCCGCCACTTCGACTTCCCCCCGCCCGGCATCCCCGACCGGGGCGGGTTCGTGGAGACCCTGACGCTGATCCCCCGGCCCCGGCACCCGGTGGAGTGGTGGCAGGCGATCACCTCGCCGCCGTCGCTCGACGCTGTCCCGCGCAAGGGGTTCGGCGGGGTGTTCTGGTTGAAGCACCACGACGCCATCGCCGAGTGGTGGGGTCGCTACGCCGACAACTACGAGGCGGCACACGGACGAGCCCTCGCCCCCGGAGAGGGCCGCATGCTCGTGGTGAACATCCGGATCGAGGACACCTACGAGCAGGCCGTCGCCTCGGCCCGTCCCGGTCACGACGAGTTCTGGAAGTTCCTCGGCCCCTACGGCTGGAGCCGCGGGTACCGGAACCCCGACGGGTCACCCGTCGCACCCGGGTTGATCCCGACGCTCGAGGATTCCCTCGAGAACCGCACGTGGATCGTCGGCTCGCCCGCCCAGGTCGCCGAGGGCATCGCCGCCTACCGTGACCGGCTCGGACTCACCGACCTGTGCCTGTTCCCGAACTTCAGCGGCGACACCTACGACAAGACCGATGAGCAGCTCACCCGCTACGCGGAGGAGGTCCGCCCGCTACTCGGATGAGGCGACTCACCCGGACCGAGCATGCGAACCACCCGGGCGGGCACCCCGGCGGCGACGCACCGGTCGGGCAGATCGCGCGTCACCACGGCCCCGGCACCGACGGCGACGTGCTCGCCGATGGTCACCCCCGGCAGCACGACGACACCGGCGCCGAGCCACGAACCGGCCCCGATCCGCACCGGTCGTTCCGGCGCCGGCGGCTGCACGCCGATCGGCAGGTCGGGGTCGTCCACACCGTGGTTCTGGTCGGTGACGTACACCCCCGGGCCGGTCCACACGTCGTCGCCGATCTCGATCCGGTAGTGACCGACGATCGAGGTGCCCCGACCGATCACACACCGGTCGCCGATGACGACGATCCCCTCGTGCAGCAGGCGCTGCCCCGGGACCATCCCGGCGGACAGGCTGACGTAGGAGCCGATCATCGTGTCGCGGCCGATGTGGATCGCCTGCTCGCCGTACAGGGCGGTCCACGGGAAGCACAGCAGGCTGCCCTCGCCGAACGCGGCGAACCGTCCGGCCCGACGGGTGCCCGAGTGCACCGACGCCCACACCGGCAAGCGGTCCGCCCAGCGGTGCAGGCCGTCGACGACGACCCGTCGGAGGAGGCGGCGCATCGCGCGGACCCTACCGGGCGACCGACGACCTGCCCGGAAAAGGAAAAGGGCGGTGGTTCTCTCTCCCCCCGGCCGAGAGAACCACCGCCTGCAGAGAGCGAGTCTCCGCTTTCGTGTCCCAGGCCCTCGGGTCTGTGCGACGAACGTCACCCTAGGAGAACTTGACGCTGGTGTCAACCCGTGGTCGACATCGTTCGCGACGGCGACCGGGACCCCTCCGAGGGCCTCAACCCCGACGGTTCCGGACCGCCACGACGACCACCAGCACCGCCCCTGCGACGAACACCAACCCGACGAGCACCATGCCCACATCGTAGGAGCGGCCACGCCGGCGGGGGCCTACGATGCCGGAATGGCGCCCTCTTCGTACCTCCACCCCTTCGCCCCGCCCGCGAAGGACGCTGCGTCGTTCATCACCCTCGTCCGGGGCGAGGGGTCCACGCTGTGGGACCGCGACGGCAACAGCTACATCGACGCCATGGCGAGCCTGTGGTACTGCAACGCCGGCCACGGCGACCGGCGCATCATCGAGGCTGCGCAGCGACAGCTCGACACGCTCGCCACCTACAACACCTTCGACCCCTGGACGAACGAACCGGCCGAAGCCCTCGCCGCACGCATCGCCGGGGTCGCGCCGATGGACGACGCCCGGGTGTTCTTCACCTGCTCGGGATCCGAGGCGATCGACACTGCGCTCAAACTCGCCCGCCTCACCGCAGGCCTGCGGGGCGAGGGCGACCGACAGCTCCTCGTGAGCCGCACCGCGGGCTACCACGGCACGGCGTTCGGCGGCACCTCCGTGCAGGGCATCGCCGCCAACCGGGAAGGCTGGGGCGACCTCGTCCCCGGCACCGTCACCCTGCCCCAGCACGACATCGAGGCCGCCGCCCGCCTCTTCGCCGAACAGGGCGACCGGATCGCCGCCGTCGTCGCCGAACCCGTGCAGGGCGCAGGTGGCGTGCACCCGCCGCACCCCGACTACCTCGCCGGCCTGCGGCGCCTCTGCGACGCGCACGGGGCCCTGCTCATCGTCGACGAGGTGATCTGCGGGTGGGGTCGGCTCGGGCACTGGTTCGGATCGGACCGCTACGGCGTCGTGCCCGACCTGATCACCTTCGCGAAGGGGGTCACCTCCGGCTACGTCCCCCTCGGCGGAGTGATCGTCGGCCGACGCGTCCTCGACGTGCTCGAGCAGGCACCCGGCTTCTGGCTCCGCCACGGCTACACCTACTCCGGCCACCCGACCTCCTGCGCCGCCGGCCTCGCCACCATCGACGTGTACGAGCAGGACCGTCTCTTCGAACGGGCCGCCACCATCGGCAAGCTCTTCGACGAAGGCCTCCGCTCCCTCGCCGACGACGGGCTCATCGCCTCCCACCGCGGCGAGGGCGCCATCTGGGCGGCACAACTCCTCGACGGCACCGACCCCTACGTCGTGCGCGACCGGATGCTCGCCGCCGGGGTGATCGCCCGACCGCTCGTCGGCGCCACGGCGTTCTGCCCGCCGCTCGTCATCACCGAGGACGAGATCGGCCGGGTCATCGACGCGTTCGCCGACGCCATCCGCTGAGCGGCCGGTCGATCAGGCGCGCCGTAGGGTCACCGCAGCGACCGCACCGAGAGCGATCGCTCCACCGAGCGCCTGCACGGCGGTCACCGGCTGCGCATGCATCGGCCACGCCACCGCGATCGAGATCACGGTCGAGCCGAGCATCGCCGTCGACGACATCGACACCGGCACGTAGCGCAGCGCCCACGACAGCAGCAGATGGCCCGCCACCCCGGGGCCGATCAGCACCAACGTCATCCACATCACGTCGGCGCGACCGATCGCATCGAGGCGACCGAGTCCCCCGAGGAGCAGCGAGAACGGCGTCACCGCGATCGCCGCCCACAACATCACACCGGCGATGTAGTCGGTCGCCGACAACTTCGTGTCCGACCGGGCGCGCTTGCCCGCGAGGAAGTACACGCACATCGCGACCATCGACAACGCCGACCAGAACACCCCGATCGGCGTCGAACGCACCCCGGCACCCGCCCCGAGCACCGCGATCGCCGCGCCGACGATGCCGACCGCCGTGAACGACACCCCCCAACGGGTGAGGCGCTCACCGAAGAGCCGGGACGCCCCGAACATGACGAAACCGGGCTGCAGCGCACCGATCACCGTGAGCGTGGCGATCGACGCCTCCTTCAACGACGCGAAGAACGCCACCATGTTCAGCCCGAACATCACCCCGCCGAGCGCCGTGCGTCGCAACTGCTCGACGGAGGGCCGCGACCCGGCGAACGCCTGCAGCGCGAACATGACGGGCACCGCCATCCACAGGCGGACGAAGACGATCGTGAGCGACGGGGCGGTCACGTACTTCGACATCGGCGGCCCAATGCCCCACAGCACCACCACCGCCAGAAGCGCCGCCATCGGCAGCGCCGCACGGATCGTCGGGGTGTCCGGACGGGCGAGGTCCGACGCGGGCGTGGCGGAGGTCAAGGGCGTCATCCTGCCGGACGCACCGACCGACCACAACCACCGCCGCGCCCGACCGCCGCTCGGGCCTACGCTGCGGCCGTGCCCGAGATCACCCCGTTCCACGTCGCCGTACCGGACGCCGAACTCGACGACCTGCGCGACCGCCTGCGCCGCACACGGTGGCCCGAACCCCTCGCCGGCGCCGGTTGGGACTACGGCACCGACGCGGCCTACCTGCGCGACCTGTGCGCCTACTGGGCCGACGGCTACGACTGGCGGAAGGCCGAGGCCGAGCTCGCTGCGTTCCCCCACTTCGGCATGGAGGCCACCTGCAGCGTCGGCACGGAGACCGTGCGGTTCCTGCACGTGCGCTCACCCCACGCCGACGCCCTCCCCGTCGTGATCACCCACGGCTGGCCGGGATCGGTGTACGAGTTCCACCGGATCATCGGCCCGCTCACCGACCCCACCGCGCACGGCGGCGACGCCCGCGACGCGTTCCACGTCGTGTGCCCCTCGATCTGCGGCTACGGGTTCTCCGGCCCGAACCGCAACGCCGGGTTCGCCGCGCCGACGATGGGCGAGGTGAACGCGGCGATCATGGCCGCGCTCGGTTACGACCGCTACGGCGCACAGGGCGGCGACTGGGGGTCGCTCGCGACGATCGGGGTCGCACGGGCCGACGCCGAGCACTGCGTCGGGATCCACCTCAACATGGTCACGCCGACGCCGGGCCCCGACCAGCGCGACGACCTCACCGACTTCGAACGGTCGGCGCTCGAGCGCGCGGCGTGGTACGAGCGCGACGAGTCCGGTTACAACCGGATCCAGTCCACCCGGCCGCAGACGCTCGGGTTCGGCCTCACCGACTCGCCCGTCGGTCTCGCCGCATGGATCACCGAGAAGTTCCGCACCTGGACCGACTGCGACGGCGACATCGAGTCGGTCGTGAGCCGTGACGAGCTCCTCACGAACATCTCGATCTACTGGTTCACGAACACGATCGCCTCGTCGGTGCGCCTCTACCGGGAGCTCCGCCACGTGGACCGGTCGTGGGTCCCCCGGCCGGAGAACCCCATCACCGTGCCGACCGGGGCGGCCATGTTCCCGAAGGAGTTGTTCCGGTCGTCGCGGCGGTGGATGGAACGGGCCTACAACGTGACCTACTGGGAGGCGTTCGACCGGGGCGGACACTTCGCCGCGCTCGAACGGCCCGATGACCTCGTGCGGTCCATGCGGGACTTCTTCCGGCCGTTGCGCTGAACGCCGCCATCACCCACCCCGCCGCCGAGCGGGGCGAGACTGGCCCGGTGCCCCGACGCGGACGATCCGGACGCCCTTGGAGCCCGCTGCTCGTCGTCGTGGCCGTCGCCGTCGGTGCGTGCGGCGGATCCGAGCCCGTCGCCGAACCGCCCCGACTGACCGTGCTCTCGCGCGACGGAGCGCCGGAGACCGGCGGTGTCGTCGCAGCCACCACGACGACCCTGGTCGGCACCCGCAGCTACACGATCGAGCCGGGGGACACGCTCGCAGCGATCGCCGCCGCCCAGGGCACCACCGTGGCCGCCATCATGACCCTCAACCGGGGCATCGACGCGACGAACCTGAAGGTCGGCAGCACGCTGCGCCTCCCCCCGCTCCCCGAGGCCGCCACGACCACCACCCCCACCGCACCCCCCACGAGCGACGGCGTGACGGGTGCCACGCCCCAGCCAGCCGGGCCGACGAACACCACCGGGTAGCGTGCGCGCCGTGGCCGAGGACACCGTGCTCGCGGCGATCGACATCGGCACGAACAGCTTCCACCTCGTCGTCGCCCGGGCCGGTCGTCACCGCTTCGACGTCATCACCTCCGAGAAGGAGGTCGTCCGGCTCGGTGCCGGGTCGGGCGACATGAAGCGGCTCCGCGCCGACGCGATCGACCGGGGTGTCGCCGCCCTCCGACGCCTCCGCCTCGTCGCCGAGTCGTCCGGAGCCACCGTGCGCGCCGTCGCCACCAGCGCCGTGCGCGAAGCCTCGAACCGCAACGACTTCCTGCGCCGGGCACGCGAGGAGGCGGGCGTGGATGTCGAGGTCGTCTCCGGACCGGAGGAGGCGCGCCTCATCCACCTCGGCGTGCTCCAGGCCCTCCCCCTCTACGAGCGGCGCCACCTCGTCGTCGACATCGGCGGAGGGTCCACCGAGTTCGTCGTCGCCCACGGTCCCGACGTGCGGTTCGTCCGCAGCCTGAAACTCGGGGCGATTCGGCTCACCGACCGCTTCTTCCCCGGTGGCACGACCACGCCGGCACAAGTCGCCGCATGCCGCAACTACCTGCGGTCCTACCTCGCGCCGATGGCCGCCGAGGCCCGGGCTGCCGGGTTCGACCTCGCCGTCGGCAGCTCCGGAACGGTGCAGAACCTCGCCGAGATCGCCGTCCTCGCTCGGGGCGACACCCTGCCCCGTTCGCCGAACGGACTGCGCATCGACCGCGACCAACTCGACGAGGTCGTCACCGAACTCGTCAACGCCCGCACGCCGTCGCTGCGCAGCAGCGTCGACGGTGTCGACCCGAAACGGTCCGACATCCTCGCCGCCGGCGCGCTGCTGCTCGGCGCGATCTTCGAGGCGCTCGACTTCACCGAGCTCACCGTGTCCGGCTACGCGCTGCGCGAGGGCGTGCTCCTCGACACGCTCGCCGAACGGCGCCGTGGCCGGCGGACCCGCGACGGACACCTCAACGACCTCCGTCGCTCCGGCGTCGAGCACCTCCTGCAACGTTTCGACCCCGAAGGCGCCGAGCACGCTCACCGGGTCGCCCGCCTCGCCGTGCAGCTCTTCCGTGCGACCGCCGACCTCCACGGCCTCGGCGAACGCCACCTCGACACGCTCGAGGCCGCCGCGCTGCTGTGCAACGTCGGCCGGTTCGTGTCCCACGAGTCGCACCACCAGCACAGCTACTACGTGATCCGCAACAGCGAGCACCTGACCGGGTTCAGCGAGGCGGAGATCGAACGCATCGCCCTCGTGGCCCGCTACCACCGCAAGAGCGCCCCGAAGCCGCGGTCCCACCCCGAGTTCGCCGCCCTCGGCGCCGCCGACCGACAGGCCGTGCGGGTCCTCGCCGGGCTGCTGCGGATCGCGATCGGCCTCGACCGGGGCCAGGCGGGCCGCATCGACGCCGTCCGGGTCCGCGTCGACCACGAGCGTCGGCACCTCACCGTGCTCGCCGAGACCGCCGACCCGTCCATCGCCGAACTCGAGGCGTACACCGCACAGGCGCGCCGCGAGCTCGCCGAGGACGCTCTCGGTCACACGATCGACGTGGAGCTCGTCACCGCACGGCGGCGACGGGTCACCCCCAGGAACGGATGAGGCCGAGCGCCTCGTCCGCGCACGCCTCGACCTGGAGGCGGAACGCGTCCGTGTCCCCGGCGTCGCCCATCGCCCCCTTCGTGTAGCGGTCGAGGACACCTTCCATGATCACGGCGAACCGCCAGTACTGGAACGCCCGGTAGTAGGCGATCCCCGAACAGTCCCGGCCGGTGAGCTCCTCGTAGCGGGCGACGAGCTCCTCCCGGGTCGCGAAGCCACCGGCGAGCGTGGGCGGCATCGCCGCACCCGTCGTCGCCGGGCCCTCCTCCCCGGGCTGCACCCAGTTGTTCAGCAGGTAGCCGACGTCGGCGAGCACGTCGCCGAGGGTGCACAGCTCCCAGTCGAGCACCGCGGCGATCGCCCCGTCGGGGTCGACGAGCATGTTGCCGAGCCGATAGTCGCCGTGCACGATCCCCGACCCGACCTGGGCGGGCACCGCCTGCTCGAGCGCGTCGGCGACTGCCTCCATCGTCACCAGCTCACGGGTCTTCGACGCCTCCCACTGCCCGCGCCAACGCCGGAGCTGTCGCGGCAGGTAGTCCTCCCGCTTGCCGAGGTCGCCGAGGCCGACGTCGGCGGGATCGACCGCATGCAACACAGCAAGCGTCGTCACCACCGACTCGCCGATCGTCCGGCGCGTCGGCGGCGGGTACGAGGCCGTCACCTTCGCCGGATCGTCGAGCACTACACCGGGAACGAACCGCATCACGTAGAACGGCTGGTCGTTCACCGAGGTGTCGGTGCACAGGCCGAGCGCCTCGGGTACCGGCACCCCGCTGCGGCCCACCCCGGAGATGATGCGGTGCTCACGCGCCATGTCGTGCGCCGACGGCAGCAGCGGTCCGGTCGGCGGCCGGCGAAGCACGAACACGTTGCCCACGGCGTCCGTCACCCGGTAGGTGAGGTTCGAGTGGCCGCCCGCGATCTGGTCGAACGCAAGCGGTCCACGCGCCCCCGCCACGTTCGCCTCGAACCACTCGGCGAGCGCAGCCGCCCGGATCCCGACGATGTCCTGCCCTGGTGCTCCCACGAGCAGGAGACCCTAACCGGGCCGCAAGCCACCGCGACACCGGTAGCGTTCCGCCCATGACCCTGCCTCCCCCGGCTGTCGGCGCCGCGGCGCGCACCGACGGCGCATCGAAGGTCTACGGCACCGGCGACACCCAGGTCGTCGCCCTCGACGCCGTCGACGTCGCGTTCGAACGCAGTCGGTTCAGCGCGATCATGGGTCCGTCCGGATCCGGGAAATCGACGCTCATGCACTGCGTGGCCGGCCTCGACACGCTCACCGCCGGACACACCTGGATCGGCGACGTCGACCTCACCACGCTCGGCGAGCGCCAGCTCACCGAGCTGCGCCGGGACCGCATCGGGTTCGTGTTCCAGGCGTTCAACCTCATCCCGACGCTCGACGCCGGCGAGAACATCACCCTGCCGCTCGACCTCGCCGGCCGCGACGTCGACGAGGCCTGGCTCGACACGGTGATCACCACCGTCGGGCTCGGCGACCGCCTTCGCCACCGTCCGAACGAGCTCTCGGGCGGCCAGCAGCAACGGGTCGCCGTCGCACGGGCCCTCGTGTCGCGGCCGGAGATCATCTTCGCCGACGAACCGACCGGCAACCTCGACTCGCGGTCCTCCGCCGACATCCTCCGGTTCATGCGACACGCCGTCGACGACCTCGCCCAGACCATCGTCATGGTCACCCACGACCCCGTCGCGGCGTCGCACGCCCACCGGGTCGTGTTCCTCGCCGACGGACGCATCGTCGACGAGATCGTGAACCCGACGGCGCAGGCGGTCCTCGACACCATGCGCGCCATGGGCGACTGACATGGCCGTCGTCGCCACGCTCACCCGACGTTCGCTGCGCGCCCGCTGGATCCGGTTCCTGCTCACCTCGAGCGCGGTGGTGCTCGGCGTCGCGTTCGTCGTCGGCAGCTTCGTGCTCGCCGACACCCTGCGGAAGGTGTTCGACTCGCTCGCCCTGACCGTCACCCGTGACGTCGACGTGCAGGTGCGCGCGCTCGACCCGCTCGCCTCGGGCACCGGGACCGGCGGCACGACCGACCCGGGCGGCGGGGTCGTCCCTCCCGTACCGGCGTCGCTGCTCGACGAGCTCGCCGCCGTCGACGGCGTCGCACGCGCCCGCGGTGATCTCAGCGCGTTCGTGTCCGTGACCGCACCCGACGGTCGCCTCGTCGACCCCGGCGGCGCCCCGGTCGTCGGCATCGGCTGGCTCGGCCCCGACCCCACGATCCGCCAGGCGCTCGAGCTCGTCGACGGACGAGCCCCACAGGGACCCGACGAGGTCGCCATCGACACCACCTCGGCGACGGCGTTCGACATCACCATCGGCGACACCGTCACCGTCCGCGGCGTCGCCGGATCGATCACCGGGACCGTCGTGGGGACCATCACCCTCGGTGACGGCGGTGGCGGCGCCTACTACGCCGTCACCGACCAGCCCACCGCCCAACGACTCTTCGGCCTCGAGGGGCAGTACCAGTCGATCACCCTCAACGCGGTCGAGGGTGTGACCCAGTCGGAGCTGCGCGACCGCGTCGCCGACGTGCTCCCCGCCAGGTACGAGGCCGTCACCGGCCAGCAGGCGGGCGAAGAGATCTCGGAGAGCTTCGGCCAGTTCATCGACGTGTTCCGCACGGCCCTGCTCGTGTTCGCGTTCGTCACCCTCTTCGTCGCCGGGTTCCTCATCAACACCGTGTTCACGACCACGGTCGGGCAACGGGTGCGCGAGCTCGCGCTCCTGCGGGCGCTCGGTGCCCGCAACCGGCAGGTCACCGTGTCGGTGCTCGCCGAATCGCTCGCCATCGGCCTGCTCGCCTGGGGGGTCGGCACCGTCGCCGGCATCGGCGTCGCGGAACTCATCAAGCAGCTCGTCATCAGCCAGGGCGGCGGGTTCCCCGACCGGCCCCTCGTGCTCGCCGGGCGGACCTGGCTCATCTCCTTCGTGATCGGCGTCGGGATCACCCTCGCCGTCTCCCTCCTCCCCGCCTGGCGCGCCGGGCAGGTACCGCCGATCGCCGGGATGCGGGCGAGCTGGTCGCCGAGCCCGACACGGATCGTCCGGCGCCTCGTCGTCGGTTCGCTCGTGACCGTCGTCGGCGCCGTCGTGTTCCTCGCCGGCCTGTTCGCCGACACCGGTGGCACGGCATCCCGGCTCGGTCTGCTCGGTGGTGGGGCCCTTCTCGTGTTCGTCGGGGTCACCGCGCTCAGCCCCCTGCTCGCCCGGCCCGCCGCACGGGTGATCGGGTGGCCCTTCGAACGGATCTTCGGTGCCTCCGGTCGTCTCGCCCGGGGGAACGCCGCCCGCAACCCCCGGCGCACGGCGTCGACCGCAGCAGCGCTCATGATCGGGGTGGCGCTCGTCTCGATGGTCGGGGTGGTCGGTGCGTCGTTCAAGGCGAGCATCTCCGACCAGCTCGACCAGGGGATCACCGCCGACTGGTTCCTGTCGTCGGAGGCGTTCTACGGGTTCAGCCCCGAGGTCGCCGAGGAGCTCGCCGCGATCGAGGGCGTCGACCGGGTCGCCACGTTCCGCACGGGCATCGTGCGCGTCGGCGAGGACACCAAGACCATCGCCGGCGTGCAGGCCGTCGGCCTCGACCGCATCGTGAACCTCGGCATCGAGGAGGGTGACGTCGCCGCCATCCCCGACGACGGCCTCGTGCTGCACCGCGACAGCGCGGACGACCTCGGCGTCGGGGTCGGTGACACCGTCACCGTCCGCTTCCCCGTCGGCGGCGCCCGCGACCTGCGGGTCGTCGCCGTCTTCGCCACCGGCGTCGGCGGCCTGCCGAACTGGATCGTGAACCACGACCTGTTCGCCGTCGGCTTCCCCGCCGAGAGTCAGGCCGACACCTTCGGCGGGATCGCGCTCGAGGACGGCGCCGACCGTGCGACCACGGCCGCGGCGATCGAAGCGGTCGTCGCCCGCTACCCCGAGGTCGAGCTGCAGGACCGGAGCACGTTCAAGGCGAACCAGGAAGGCCAGATCGACTCGCTGCAGGTCATCGTCAACGGTCTGCTGTTCTTCTCGCTCGTCATCGCCGTGCTGGGCATCGCGATCACCCTCGCGCTCGCCGTGTTCGAACGGACGCGGGAGCTCGGACTCCTGCGGGCCATCGGACAGCAGCGGCGGCAGACCCGGCGCATGATCCGCCTCGAGGCCGTCGTCGTCGCCCTCTTCGGCGCGGGATCCGGCGTCGTGCTCGGCCTGCTGTTCGGCCTCGCGATCTCCTCCGCACTCCCCCGCGACATCGTGTCGGTGATCTCCGTCCCGTGGTCGCAGGTGGTCGGCACGCTCGTCGTGGCCGCCGTCGCCGGCGTGGTCGCAGCGATCCTCCCCGCCTGGCGCGCCGGACGACTGCAGATCCTCGACGCCATCGCACACGAATGAGCGCGACGACCACCGACGTCGTGATCATCGGCGCAGGCATCGTCGGCCTCGCGACCGCCCGGGCGATCCACGCCGCACGACCGGGAACCCGGGTCGTCGTGGTGGACAAGGAGCCGACGCTCGCCCGCCACCAGACCGGCTCGAACTCCGGCGTCATCCACTCGGGGCTCTACTACCGGCCGGGGTCGCTCAAGGCCGCGCTGACCGTCGCCGGGAAGATCGAACTCGAGCGGTTCTGCACCGAGCACGGAGTGGCGTGGGAGCGGTGCGGCAAGGTCGTCGTCGCGACCCGACCGAGCGAACTCGACGCACTCGCCACGCTCGCCGCACGCGCCGAGGCGAACGGGGTCGCGGCCGAACGGATCCCGCTCGGCCGCCTGCGCGAGCTCGAACCCCACGTCGACGGCATCGACGCCCTCCACGTGCCCGGCACCGGCATCGTCGACTACCCGGCGGTGTGCCGGGCGCTCGCCGCCGAGCTGACCGACGCAGGCCACGAGGTGCGTCTCGGCACGACCGTCCTCGGCGGCGACGAACGTCGGGACGGGGTGACCGTGCACACCGACCGCGGCGACATCGGGTCTGCCGTCGTCGTGAACTGCGCCGGCCTGCAGGCCGACCGGATCGCGGCCTCGTGGCCCGGGGCGACGACCGGCGTGCGGATCATGCCGTTCCGAGGCGAGTACCACGAGCTCGTCCCCGGCCGACGCGACCTCGTGCGCAACCTGATCTACCCGGTGCCCGACCCCAGGTTCCCCTTCCTCGGCGTGCACTTCACCCGGCGGGTCGACGGCACCGTCGAGGCGGGCCCGAACGCGGTCCCCGCCTTCGCCCGTGAGGGGTACCGCTGGCGCGACGTCGACCTGCGCGACGCCGTCGAGATCGTGCGGGCCCGCAGCTCGCACGTGCTCGCCCGTCGGTACTGGCGGACCGGGCTCGGCGAGATCGCCCGCAGCGCGTCGCGCCAGGCGTTCGTGCGAGCACTGCAGCGACTCGTCCCCGACGTTCGTGCCGACGACCTGCGACGTGCCGGAGCCGGGGTCCGCGCCCAGGCCATCGACGCCGCGGGCAACCTGCTCGACGACTTCGCGTTCGCCGAGACCCCGCGGGCCCTCCACGTCGTCAACGCACCCTCACCGGCGGCGACCGCGTCGCTCGCCATCGGCCGCACGATCGCCGCCCGGGTCACCGAGCGGCTGTCGGCCTGACGGGTCCGCTCAGCCCCGCACGGGCTCGACCGACGCGAGCACCGACCGGTAGAGGGTTCGCCAACCGTCGGCGGTGATCCCGAGCTCGGCGAGCCGGGTGTCGGCCTCACGTCGCAGCCCCCGGGCCGACATCGCTCCCATCGCCGCCGCCGCTTCGGCCTCGGCGAGCCGCACCACGGCCTGACCGAGCACGTCCGCGGTGGCATCGAGCTCCTGGCGGGCCGCGGAGAAGGCGGCGATCATCTCCGAGGCGTCGCCCCGGACCGCGTGCGCCAACCCGGCCACCACGTAGCTCGTGGCGAGGTCGACGTAGGTGCTCCGCGCCGCCTCGTGGACCCGGTCGGTGAGCGCCAACGCCTCCGAGGCGCGTCCCTCGGCGAGGCGGGCGAACGCCGTCGCCACGGCGAGCGACGCGAGCTGGCCGGCCCCGTCCGCCGACGCACGCACCTCGAGCAGCTCCGCCGCGGCAGGCGCCTCGCCGCGCTGGAGCAACGCCACCGCCTGCGCGATCGTCCGGTCGGTCGAACCGATGATCTCCTCGGGGATCCCGGCCCCCTGCAGCGCCGTCCCGTAGGCGGCCGCACGATCCGGGTCGCCGATCGCATTCGACGCGGCGAGCCCGACGGTCGCGAGGATCGCCACCGCGTCCGGTCGTCCGGTCCGGCGGTGCGCGGCGATCGCCGCGTCGATCGTCTCGAACCCGCCCACGACATCGCCCGACATCAGCCGGGCGCGGCCGATCGTCGCCTCGGCCCGGGCCTGTCCGACTGCGTCGCCGATCCGGGCGAACAGCTCCGCCGCCTCCTCCGCCCGTTCGATCGACTGCACCGTGCGTCCCGTCCACAGGCGCACGAGCGCCGTGACGAGCGCCATCATCGACTCGCCGAACCGGTCACCGCGCCCGGTCGCGTCGACGAGCGTCGTCTCGGCGAGCTGCTCGGCCTCCTCGAACCGGCCCTGCTGGAACCGGGTGAACGCCAACAACGCGTTCGACCAGCCGATCCCCGCCACGTCCCCGAGCCCCTCGAAGCTCGACGACGCCGCCGCGATGCGCTCCTCGACCTCGGTGACCCGATCGGCGAGGTACGCCACCCACGCCAGGCTCTGCAGCGCCCACGCCTCACCGCGACGGTCCTCGAGCTCCTCGAAGATCGCGAGCGCCTCACGGGTGCGTTCCTCCGCACCGACGTAGTCGCGCTCGAACATCCGCACCGTGCCGAGGCGACGCAACGCCTCCGCCTCACCGCGACGGTCCTCCGTCGCCCGGAACCGCGCCAGGGCATCGTCGAGCGCCGCCGCGGCGGCGTCGACGTCACCGGCCCGCTGCTGGAGATCGCCCTCCACGAGCAGCACCCGGGAATGGCCCCGCTCGTCGCCGAGAGCGGCGGCGACCCGGCGCGCCTCCTCCACGTCGGCCCGAGCCCCGGCGAGCTCGAACAGGCCGACCCTCGCCTCGGCCCGACCGAGCAGGAAGTCGAGCCGGCGGTCGGAGGGGTCATCGCCGATCAGGTCGAGCGCCTGCGTGCACAGTCGGGCGGCGAGCACGTAGGACTCGGTGCGACGCGCCCGGCGCGCTGCCTCGAACAGCCACGACAGCGCACGGTCGCGCAGTTCGCAGGCGTCGGTCCCACCGAGCGCGACATCCGACGCGAGCACCGCCGCCTGCGCGAACTGGAAGGCCGTCCGGTCGACCGCCTCGTCGTCGGCGACCGGGCCCGACGCCCGGTCCGCCATCCACCGGGCGAGCGCGGCGTGCCGGCTCGACCGGTCCGCCTTCGTCAAGGTGCCGTAGGCGACCTCGCGGATCACATCCGAACGGAACGACCAGCGCGGGCCCGACTGCTCCATCAGCTCCCGGTCGACGAGATCGTCGAGCGCCGCCGCCCAACCCTCCGCGCCGGCGACCGAGCACAGCACCTCGAGCTCGGCGAGCAACCCGCTGCTGCCGATCACCGACGCCTGGTCGAGCACCGTCCGCAGCTCGGGGGGCAGCCCGTCGAGCCGTGCCGCGATCAGCCCGCGCAACGTCTCCGGCAGGTCGGTCTCCGCACCCTCCCCGACGATCTCGACCGGGCGGGCGTCCGCCAATCCCTGCCGGTCGACGAGCGCGACGAGCTCCTCGAGGAACAGCGGGTTCCCACCGCTCCGTGCGAGCAGCACCGATCGGGTCGCCTCGTCGAGCGAGGTCCCGAGCAGCGTGTCGAGCAGCAGCTCGGTCGCTGCGGCGTCGAGCGGGTCGAGGTTCAGGATCAGGTGGTTGTGCCGGCCCGTCCTCGGCGCCCATCGCTCGTCGATCAGGTGGCGGGCCGACGCCATGAGCACCACCGGACTCCGACCGAGGCCGTCGACGAGATCGTCGACGAGCTCGAGCACCACGTCGTCGGCCCAGTGCAGATCGGCGATCCGCAGGAAGATCGGTGAACGCTCCGAGAGCGACTCGAGGACGCGGATCAACGCAGCGGAAGCCTCCGTACGGACCCGACCCGGTTCCTGATCGCGGCCGGCCGACTCCGCACCCATCAGACCGAGGAACGACGCGACCGTCCGCCGCACCGCCGCAGCGTCACGGGGCTCGCCCAGCGCATCGGCGACGAGGTCCTCGCACGCAGCCCTCGTCCGATCCGCCGGCGCATCCTCCTCGAGGCCGCAGAGCGACCGGACCGCCGACCCGATCGGATACCAGACGTTCGCCTCGCCATAGGGCACGCAACGGCTCTCGAGCACCCTGGCCTGGTGCTCCCGAACCGACCACGCGACGACCTCGTCGGCGAGACGGGTCTTGCCGACCCCGGAGTCCCCGAGCAGCAGCACGAGCTGGGTGCGTTCCTGGCGGAACGCGAGCGACACCGCGCTGCGCAACAGCGCGACCTCGGCGTCGCGTCCGACGAGCGGGGTCTGCCGACGACGCGGACGCCGCCCCGGGAGCACCAGCACGTCGACCGCACGGTGGGCGTCGACCAGCTCCTCGCGGTTGCGCACCTGCACGGGGCCGACCGCCTCGTAGACGATCACGTCCCGCGTCGCCTCGTAGGTCGGCCCGCCGACGAACACCTCACCGGGCGCCGCCGTCGACTGGAGCCGACTCGCCGTGTTCACCACGTCGCCCATCGCCGTGTACTCGCCACCGGAGCGCATCGCGCCGGTGAGGACCTCACCGGTGTTCACCCCGATCCGCAGCCGGACGTCGGCCCCGACCTCGGCGGCGTAAGCCCGCATCGTCTTCTGCATCTGCAACGCCGCCCGGACCGCGCGCTCCGCATCGTCCTCGTGCGCGATGGGGGCGCCGAAGAGGGCGACGATGGCGTCGCCGAGGATCTTGTCGACCCGACCACCGAACCCGACCACGTCCCGGACGAGCCGCTCGAACCCCCGGTCGACGAGCAGTTTCGCCGCCTCCGGGTCCATCGACTCGGCGATGGCGGTGAACCCGACCAGATCGGCGAACAGCACGGTGACGACCCGCCGCTCCTCGGTGTGCGCCGACTGCGGCTGCCCGCAGGACGGGCAGAACCGGCTCCCGGCGGGGAGCGCGGCACCGCACGACGAGCAGGTCATGACGCCTGAGCATACGACTCCGACCGGCTGTCCACGCCGCGGCCCGCCCCTAACATCGACGTGAATGGCACCCCACATCGACCCCGCCGATCCGCCCGCCGACGTGCTCGAGTTCCTCCGTGAACGACACCTCGCCACCCTCACCGCACCGCGCCCGGACGGCACCCCGCACGTGACCCCGATCGGCTTCAGCTACGACGCCTCGACCCGCACCGCCCGGATCATCACCTGGACCGGATCGGTGAAGGCGAAGCTGCTCGCCGCCGCACCCGGCAGCCGGGTCGCCGTGTGCCAGGTCGACGGCGGGCGCTGGCTAACCCTCGAGGGCACGGCGACGCTCCGCACCGACGACGACGCCAACGCCGAGGGGGTCCGGCGCTACGCCGAGCGGTACCGGGAACCCGCCGCCCGGGCGGACCGCGCCACGATCGAGATCACCGTCGACCGGATCATGGGACGGGCCTGACGCGTTCGCCCTACCCTGGCGGCGTGACCACGACCACCTGCTTCGCCGTCGACACCGTCGACCACGTCGCCCACATCCGCATGATCCGGCCGGAACGGGCCAACTCGATGATCCCGGCGTTCTGGACCGAACTCCCCGAGATCGTCAACACGCTGTCCGACGAAGGACGAGCGCGGGTGATCGTGCTGTCGGCAGAAGGTCGCCACTTCTGCTCCGGCATGGACACCACCGTGTTCACCGGCGAAGGCGGTCTCGCACACGACGGCGGGCACGGCCCCCGCAGCCGGGCGCGGCTCGCGAGCGGGTTCCGAGCGATGGCGATGCACCTGCAGGAGACGTTCACCTGCCTCGAGCGGGCCCGCATGCCGGTGATCGCCGCCATCCAGGGCGCGTGCGTCGGCGGCGGCGTCGACATGGTCACCGCCGCCGACCTGCGGTACGCGACCGAGGATGCGTTCTTCTGCATCCAGGAGATCAACATCGGCATGACCGCCGACGTCGGCACCCTCCAGCGGCTGCCCAAGCTCGTCCCGCCCGGCGTCGTCGCCGAGCTCGCCTACACGGGCCGCCGCATGCCCGCCGCCCGGGCCCGGGAGGTCGGCCTCGTGAACGAGGTGTTCCCCGACCACACCGCGCTCCTCGAGGGCGTGCACGCCGTCGCGGCGGAGATCGCGTCGAAGAGCCCGCTCGCCGTTCACGGTACGAAGCAGACGATGGCCTACGCCCGCGAGCACACCATCGCCGACGGGCTCGAGTACATCGCCACCTGGAACGCGTCGATGCTCGACCCCGACGACATGGCGGAGGCGTTCCGGGCGATGGCCGACAAGCGGCCGGCCGTCTACGCCGACCTGCCCCCCGTCCGCCGGGGGATCTGAACGCCGGCTAGGCCGATCCGGCGAACCCCGGGATCTCACACGCCTGGTCGAGGTCCACCACGGCGGTGACCGCAGGGTTCGCGTGCGGACCAGCCGCCCACGACGGCAACACCATCGAGTACAGGCCCGAGCCGCCACCCGCGATGATCACGAGGTCGTCCGGCGACCGGAAGGCCCGGAACGGCTCGTCGGCACCCGCCGGCGGACGCACCATCGACGGGTTCAGCCGGGCCATGAGCGATCGCGGGTTCGCCGCCCGCTCCCAGATCGCCTCGGCCAGCGAACGGCGGTCGAGGCCCGCACGGTGCAACACCGCGGCGTGATCCGGGTTCAGCACGACCACACCGGTGCCACCGCCGAAGTGGGCGTTGTTCGCACCGACCGTCGCCAGGCTCAGGCCCAGCGTCGTCAACAGGCGATCCGGTGCCGTCGGGTCGTCCGCATCGCCGACGAAGATCACCGAGTGCGGCGCCTCCGTGCCCACGAGCGTCACCGTCGACGCCGACGGGTCGTACCCGAGCGCGACGTGCAACGGCTCGAACGGCGAGGACTCCTCGTCCTCCGCCATGCAGAACGTGAACTTGCCGGAATGGCCGAGCAGCGCCATGTCCGACACCCCCGCCCGTGCGCCGCCGATGTTGATCATGCACAACCGCAACGCCCGTCCGATCGACGCGTTCGCCCGGAACCCCGGACCGAGCGCACCGAATCCGGAGGCGATCGGCCCGCACGCGTGCCGGGCCGGGCCGTTCACGATCATGAACGGAGCGATCGCGTGCGTCGTCGCCTGCAGTTCGGTGAGATCGAACCTCGGGTCGAGCGCGGCGCGGACCGCGCCGAGCACCACCGGCAGGTGGTCGGGTAGGCAACCCGCCATGACCGCGCACGCCGCGACGGTCTCGATCGAGGCGTTGCCGTGGTTCGGGCCCATCGTCCCGAGGCTCACGTCACCGGGGAGGCCCGACGCCACGACCATCCGCTCCACCCGGTCGGGGGTGGGGACCACGACCGGCAGCCCGTCGGTGCAGCCGAGGTCGTGCAACCGCTCGAGCGCCGCGTACTCGTCCGCCGCCTCGAGCAGGACGCTCACGACGCGGCTCCCCGCGCGGCGAGCGACGCGACGATGTCGTCACGGATCGCGGCGGCGACGCGGCGCATCACGGCCACCCCCGCACCGGCGACCGGGTGCTCGAAGCAGACCCGGGGGATGTCGGGCATGCCGACCGAACGGGCGATGAACTCGCCCTGCGCCCAGAACTCGGAGGAGACGAGCGCCACTGCGGGGACGTCCCGCCTCGCCAGGTTCACGCCGTCACGCACGGTGCCGGTGGTGCAGGACCCTCAATGGCCGTACGCGGCGACGACCGCCTGGCACTCACCGACGATCCGCCCGAGCAGCTCGTCCGATGCGATCGTCGACGCGTTGCCCTTGTCGTAGTGCACGAACCGGGCGTCGGGCAGCACCGTCCGCAACGCCGTCTCGACTTCGGCGAGGAACGGCACCGAGTCCGGGAACCCGTTCGCCAACATGCCGATCGTCACCGGGCCGGACCCGAGATCGATGCCGAGTGTGTACGGCTCGACCGGCGCACCCGGCTCCGCCCGTGGATCGAGGAACCTCACCGTCATGCGCGCAGCGTACCGTCCGTGGCCGACGTCGGCTCCTGACAGCGGGGACAGTGGTAGGTGCTCCGCGCCGTGACGCCGACCACGCTTCGCACGATGGGGGTGCCGCAACGCGGACAGCCCCGCCCCGACCGTCCGTACACCGCCAGACCGCCGGGGACCGTCGGTGCCGTCACCCGCCGACCCGGTCCGAGGTTCGCCCGCAGCAGTACGTGCGCCCGCTCGAGCAGGCCGCGTCGGGTCGCGGGGTCGATGGCGGCCACCGGCGTGCGCGGGTGCACCCGCAACGCCCACAGCACCTCCGACTTGTAGACGTTGCCGATCCCCGCCGCCACCCGCTGGTCGAGCAGGGCGTCGGCGATGCACGTGCCGGCCTCGGCGAGACGGCCGAGGCGGTCGACGGCGACGTCGAGATCCGGTTCGGGGGACGTGAGGTCGGGACCGAGGTGGGCGACGCCGTCGGCGGCGTCGACGCTCGACCGGACGACCGGCGCCGAGAAGCACACCGCCGTCCACCCGTCGACGCCGACGACGAGTCGGGCGAGGTGCGCCGCTCGACGCCAGGGCTCCCCGTCCCGGTACAGGTGCCACGAGCCCGTCATCCGCAGATGGGTGCGCACCACCACGCCCGAGGAGAACCGCACGAGCAGGTGCTTGCCGACCGCGTCGACCGCCTGGACGACCTCACCGGTGCGCGGCCGCGGCCCGACGAGGCGCGGCGCCTCGAACCGCCGCACCTCCCGACCGACGAGCGCCGGTCGCAGACGGGCGGCGACCCGCCAGATCGTGTCGCCCTCGGGCACCCGGGCATCCTCCCAGCCAGGCCCGGCCTCGGGGGACCCAGAGCGCATGCTCCTAACGTGAAGGACGGTGGAGCTGACGTCGACCCCAATCGAACCGGACGGCGACGACGTGCTCGACGTGTTCGCGCCGCCGGTGCGCGCGTGGTTCCGGACCACCTTCGGCGAGGCGACCCCTGCGCAACGGGCCGCCTGGCCGGCGATCGCACGGGGTGAGCACACGCTCGTCCTCGCCCCGACCGGTTCCGGCAAGACGCTCAGCGCGTTCCTGTGGGGCCTCGACCGTCTCACCGGGACCCCACCACCGGACCGAGCCGCACGCACCCGGCTCGTCTACGTGTCGCCGCTGCGGGCCCTCGCCGTCGACGTCGACAAGAACCTGCGCACCCCACTCGCCGGCATCGCCCTCGCCGGCGAACGACTCGGCACGCCGGTGACCGTCCCCGAGGTGGGCGTCCGCACCGGCGACACCCCGGCCGACGTCCGCCGGTCCCTCGTCCGCAACCCGCCCGACATCCTCATCACCACCCCCGAATCGCTCTACCTGCTGTTGACGTCGCGCGCCCGGGAGACCCTGCGGAACGTCGAGACGGTC